>Ga0105048_10006313_pt1 | contig 19114 bp, 15 predicted proteins | sample MAT05_FD_78382 | JGI IMG/M metagenome (GOLD analysis project Ga0105048, IMG submission 78382) | Freshwater microbial communities from Lake Fryxell liftoff mats and glacier meltwater in Antarctica - MAT-05 | ecosystem: Environmental > Aquatic > Freshwater > Ice > Liftoff microbial mat | place... | reverse complement strand
TGACGAAGCCGCGCATCACCGCGATGGTGGTGATCACCATGCTCGGCGGCATGTGGCTGGCCACGCGATCCGGCGGGCCGCAGCGCTCGGTGCTCACGCTCTCGCTGGCGATGCTCGGCACGGTGCTCGTCGTCTCCGGCGCCAACACGCTCAACATGTACATCGAGCGCGAGTCGGACCGCTTCATGGCGCGAACCAAGAACCGGCCGCTCCCCTCGGGGCGCATGGCCCCGGAGATCGCGCTCTGGTTCGGCCTCGCGCTCTCGGCGCTGGCCATCCCGCTGCTCACCTTCGCGGTGAACGCGATGACGGGGCTGCTCGCCGCGTTCGCGCTCGTCAGCTACGTCCTCATCTACACCCCGCTCAAGCGCACGACGACGCTCTCGCTCCTCATCGGCGCGGCCCCCGGGGCCATCCCGCCGCTGCTCGGGTGGACGTCGATCACCGGCCACACCGAGTGGCCCGGCGTCCTGCTCTTCGCCATCCTCTTCCTCTGGCAGATCCCGCATTTCCTCGCGATCGCCACCTTCCGCCGTGAGGACTACCGCCGCGCCGGCCTCAAGATCCTCCCGGTGGAGCGCGGCGATCGGGTCACGCGCCACCACATCGTCGCTTACCTCATCGCCCTGGTCGCGGTGACGCTGCTGCTGGTCCCGTTCGGGGTCGGCGGCTCGTTCTACCTCGCCTCGGCGATCGGCCTCGGCGCGGTGTTCCTCGGCTTCGGCGCCTGGGGCCTCCGGCCGAGCGCCGGCGCGCGCTGGGCGCGGGGCCTCTTCATCACCTCGATTCTCTATCTGGTGCTGCTGCTGGGGGCGCTGGCGCTGAACCCCTCTCCTTCGGGGGCCGCGCCCAGCCCCGACTCCCAGGCTTCGATCGGAGACCTCTGACTCTCCCGCACGAAGCCCCCCCGCTGCGCCCGCGCTGGCTGTGGGTCGCGTTCGCGATCCTCGCCATGCTGATTCCGTTGATAGGCTTCTGGCTCGAGAGGCGCAGATGACAGCGACCGAACTCGGCGATCTCCTCGCCCCGGTGAACGCAGGGCTCAACACCACGAGCTTCCTCCTCCTGATCCTGGGCTACGTCCAGATCCGGCGGAAGAACGTGGATTTCCACCGCAAATGCATGGTGGGCGCCTTTGGCACCTCGGTCGTCTTCCTGATCAGCTACTTGACCCGCTACGCCCTCACCGGGACCCACCGCTTCCCGATCGAAGGGTGGTTGAAGACGCTGTATCTCTCCATCCTCTTCAGCCACATGGTCCTGGCCGTGGTGATTCTCCCGCTCGTGCTGCGGACGCTCTACCTGGCCTTCAAGGGCCGCTTCGCCGAGCACCGTAAGCTGGCGAAGATAACCTACCCGATGTGGGTCTACGTCTCGTTCACCGGCGTGCTCGTCTACGTGCTCCTCTACAAAGTCCCGCACTGGATCGGCTGAGCGGCGGTGTCTCTCCCGCGGTGCGGGTGGCTTGACTTGGCGAGGGGCGGGGCTTAAGCGTCCCCGCCCATGACGAGCCAAGATGCAGGAGAATCGGCCACGGAGAACAAGCCCTCGGCGCCCCGTCGCCCCGAGCACTGGTTCTCGGCCCTCGTTGGCAAGCCCTGGTTCTGGGTCGTGGGGATCGCGCTGATCATCGTCGGCCCGCTCGGGCGCGCGTTCAGCCACCGTATCCCGCCCCCGCCGACGATGAAGATCCCGCTGCCCGCGTTCGAGCTCACCGACGAGCGCGGTCAGCGCTTCGGGACCGATCAGCTCCTCGGCCGCGTCTGGGTCGCGGACTTCGTCTTCACGACCTGCCCCACGGTCTGCCCCAAGCTCACCGCGCGCATGGCCGACATCCAGCACCGCTCGCGTCACCTCGGCGAGGCCTTTCACCTGGTCACGTTCACCGTCGACCCCGAGAACGACACGCCGGAGCGCCTCGCCGCGTACGCCCAGAGCTACCACGCCAATGGCGCGCGCTGGTCGTTCCTCACCGGGCCGCTCGACAAGATCGAGAACACCGTCGTGAAGGGCTTCAAGATCGCGATGGGGAAAGAGCCGAGCGAGCCCGGCTCCAGCCTGTTCTCGGTCTTCCACGGCGAGAACCTGGTCCTCATCGATCAAGAGGGGAACATCCGCGGCTACTACGAGGCCAACGAGGTCGGCGAGGGCGAGCTCCTCCGCGTCGCCGGCATCCTCGCGAACCTGCCGGAAGGCGAGCGGACCCGCGCTCCCTGAGGGCCGACGACGTTACGCGATCGCGCGCGTCGTAACGTCACCTTTCGGGCACTGAACGCGCAGCGGTTGCGCGACCTGTCGCACTTCCACGATCGGTCGCGCGATCTCCCTTCGCCGTTGTTGACGTGGGGCAGTGACCCCCGCTAGAACGGCGCAGAACTCCAGGAAAGGGACACGTCAGGGATGAGCGCGACCGTTGCGGAGCACGGTAAACATCACGGTCCAGGCGAGTGGTCGAAGGACGCGCAGTACGGGCGCGCCTCCGCTGGCAAGATCGCGATGTGGGTCTTCCTGTTGTCGGACGGCTTCTCGTTCAGCGGCCTTCTGCTCGCGTACGGCATCCTTCGGGCCGGCGCGAAGTCGTGGCCGCCGGACCCGTCGCTGAACGAACCTCACCTCGGCATCAACTTCACCGCCGGGCTGACCTTCCTTCTGATTTGCTCCAGCGTGACGATGGTGCTCGCGCACGCCGCCGCGGTGGAGGGTGATCGGAAGAAGCTGGTCCGCTACCTCGCCCTCACGGTGCTGGGCGGCATCGGCTTCCTCACCGGGCAGATGCAGGAGTACTTCGGCATCTTCAGCCACGGCGAAGGGCTAATTCACGAGGGCCTGAAGTTCGGCGGCTCGGCGTACGCCAACACCTTCTACGTGATCACGAGCTTCCACGGGATGCACGTGCTCACGGGCACGATCTACCTGTTCGTGACGCTCATCAACGCGATGAAGGGCAAGCACGACAACGGCAACCACGACGGGATCGAGATCGTGGGCCTCTTCTGGCACTTCGTCGATCTCGTGTGGATCCTGGTCTTCACGTTCATCTACCTCCTCTAGGCGGAGCCATGGCGGACAAAGGCAAGAAGAGCAAAGGCGGGGGCGAGGCGGCGAAGAAGGCCGCGTCTGCCGCCTCGAAAACATCGGCCAAGGCCGAGCCGCTCGCGCTCGTGAAGGAGGAAGTCGCCACGGCGAACGAGCCCGATCACGCGCACGACGATCACGCGCACGCCGATCACGCGCACGCCGCCGTCGCCCACGCGCCGCATGCCGCGCACGGGCACAAGCCGAACATCAAAGAGTACATGGTGATCTTCGTGATCCTCGCTGTGCTCACGCTGCTCGAGGTCGTGCTCGCCCAGATCGGCATCAACAAGACCCTCCTCGGTGTCGCGCTCGTCGGCCTCGCGCTGACGAAGGCGGCCATCGTCGGGCTCTACTACATGCACTTGAAGAGCGAGACGCGGATCTTGAAGCTGACGGTGGCGCTGCCGCTCGCCGCGCCGACGCTCTATGCGGTGGTGTTGATGGTCGAGGCCGCGTGGCGGCACGTCCGATGAGGGCCGCCTCGGCGCTGGCCGCTGCCGTGTTCGCGTCGTTGACGCCTACGCTTGCCGCCGCGTGTCCTTACTGCGCTTCGCAGGGGAACAGCGGTAACGGGCAGACGATCGCGCTCGGCGCCTTCATCCTGCTCCCGTTCCTGGTCACAGGGGCGATTTACAAGGTAATTCAATCCGAGCGCCGCGCGCTCGGCGCGCAAAACGAGACGTCGAATCAGTCGAGCCCGAGCGGTTCGCGGAGGATAGCGGAATGACTGCACGACGGCTCCTGCGGGCCGTGACGGGCCTCGCGACAAGCGCGGGCGCCGTTCTGACGGCGTCGATCGCGGCGGCGGCTCCGCAGCCCGAAACGGGTTACGGCCTGCCGCGTGACGTGTCGGCGGACGGTCACCGGATCGACTGGCTGATGGGGGTCACCAACATCATCACCGGCGTCCTGTTCCTGATCATGCTCGGGTGGATTCTCTATGCGGCCATCGGCCACAATGCGAAGCGCCACGTCGCAGTCCACGATCACGGCACCAGCCGACGCTCGATCTTCATCGTCCTCGGGATCTCCGGGTCGATCTTCTTCGTGGTCGACGGCAACCTGTTCTTCAACTCCACGACCGACATCGAGGAGGTGTTCCACAACTTCGAGAAGGTGGAGCACGATCCCACGACGATCCGCGTCGAGATCAACGCCCACCAGTGGGCGTGGGACACGCGGATCGCCGGCCCCGACGGGAAGTTCAACACCAAGGACGACATCGTGTCGCTCAACGATCTCCGCATCCCGGTGGACACCCCGGTGATCTTCGAGGTCGCGTCGACTGACGTCCTCCACGCCTTCAACCTGCCCAACTTCCGCGCCAAGGTCGACGCCGTCCCCGGCCAGATCAACCGCTTCTGGGTCCAGGGCAAGACGGTCGGCGAGTACGAGATCGGCTGCGCTCAGCACTGCGGGACCAACCACTACAAGATGAAGGGTGAGATCACCGTGCTCTCGAAGGAAGACTACGCGCGCTGGGCCGACGAGGCCTCGAAGAACTCCGCGCGGCTCTTTGACGAGAACGACAAGGACGCCCACTGGGGCTGGGACTGGAAGGGCAACTGAGCCATGGAACAGCATATCCATCCCGAGCCCAAAGCCTTCATCTGGAAGTACGTCTTCTCGATTGACCACAAGGTCATCGCCAGGCAGTTCCTCTGGACCGGGCTGATGTTCCTCGCCCTCGGCGGTACGCTGGCGATGATGATTCGCTGGCAGTGGGCCTACCCGAAGACGGCGGTCCCGGTCATCGGCCAGCTCTTCCTCTCCCAGACGGGAGGGGCGATCACGCCGCCGACGTACACCAGCATCTTCACGATGCACGGCCTGATCATGATCTTCTGGGCGATCACGCCCATCCTCATCGGCGCGTTCGGCAACTTCTGCATCCCGCTGATGATTGGCGCTCGGGACATGGCGTTCCCGAAGCTCAACATGTACTCGTTCTGGGCCTTCTTCATCTCGGCCATCCTCGTCATCCTCTCGTTCACATCGCAGCTCGGCGCCGCGTCGGCCGGGTGGACGACCTACCCGCCGCTCTCGACCAACGTCGGCGCCCCGGGCTGGGGCCAGACGTACATGGCGCTCGCCATCTTCGTCACCGGCGTGTCGACGATCATGGGCGGCATCAACTACATCGTCACCGTCATCCGTTACCGGGCGCCGGGGATGACGTGGTTCCGGATGCCGCTGACGGTCTGGGGCCTCTGGCTCACCGCGATCCTCAACGTCCTCTTCGTGCCGGTGCTCGGCTCGGCGGCGCTGCTGCTCGCGCTCGATCGCCTCGCGGGGACGCACTTCTTCGTCGCGGGCGCGGCCGTCGGCATCCAGGGCGGCGACCCGATGCTCTTCCAGCACCTGTTCTGGATCTTCGGGCACCCAGAGGTTTACATCCTGATTCTGCCTGTCTGGGGCATCGTCGGTGACATCCTCTCGTTCTTCGCTCGCAAGCCTGCCTTCTGGTACAAAGGCTCCGTCTTCGCGATGATCGCGGTCACCGTGCTGTCGGCGGTCGTTTACGGCCACCACATGTACCAGACCGGGATGGCGCCGCTCCTCGGCCTCGGCTTCGAGATGCTGACGCTGGCCATCAGCGTGCCGGCCGTCGTGCTCTTCGTGAACTGGCTCAACACGATCTGGAAGGGCTCGCTCCGCCTCGAGGTGCCGATGCTCTTCGCCCTCGGGATGGTGTTCGTCTTCGGCGCCGGCGGCCTCACCGGCCTCCTGCTCGGGACGATCTCCACGGACATCTACCTCCACGACACGATGTACGTGGTCGGGCACTTCCACCTGACGATGGCCGCCGCGTCCTTCCTCGGGAGCTTCTCGGCCCTCTACTTCTGGTTCCCGAAGATGTACGGGAAGCAGATGGACCAGAACATGGGCAAGGTCCATTTCTGGGGCTCGGTCGTGTTCATCACGCTGGTGTTCGGCGGGCAGCTCGTCGCGGGCTACTCCGGCCAGCACCGCCGGCTCTTCGACCCGTACCAGTACAAGTACATCGCGCACCTCGCTCCGCTCAACCGGTGGACGAGCTACGCCGCGTTCGCCCTCGGGATCACGCAGCTCATCTTCGTCGTCAACTTCATCAAGAGCATCTTGATGGGGAAGAAGGCCGAGCAGAACCCGTGGCAGGTGTCGACGCTGGAGTGGACCCACTGCGCGTCGCCGCCGGTCTATCACAACTTCGATATCGTCCCGACGGTGGTCCGCGGCGCTCACGAGTTCGCGGATCCGGCGGTGAAGAAGAAGTTTGGCCGCGACTACCTCGATCAGGTGGAGCCGGGCCTCGGCGCGGTGGGCGAAGAGTCGTCCGACGCGATGCCGGAGCCCGAGGCCATCGGCGCCGAGTAGCCCCATGGGAGATGTCGTCGAGCGGAGACCCCGAGCCCGAGAGGATTTCACCTCCGTGCTCGGGATGATCATCGCCCTCGGAGCGTGGGCGATGATGTTCGGCGCGCTCTTCTTCATGTACGCCGGGATGCGATCCCACGCGCTGATGTGGCCGCCGCCCGGCGTCCCTCACCTTCCGATCGCGTTGCCCGCGGTGAACACGGCGGTGCTGCTCGCGTCGAGCGGCGCCATCGCGCTGGGAGTCAAGGCGCTCCGCAAGGGCGAGCGCCGCGCGCTCTCAGCCTGGCTCGGGGTCGCGGCGGCGCTGGGCGCCACGTTCCTCGTCCTCCAGGTCGTGGTCTGGCGCGACGTCTGGGCGGCAGGATTGCAGCCCTCGACCGGCGCGTACGGCTCGGTGTTCTACGGCCTCACCGCGCTCCACGCGGCGCACGTCGCGGCGGGCCTCCTGGTGATCCTGCTCGTCCTCGTGCGGTCGCTCCTCGGCAAGTACACCGAGCACAACGTGATGAAGGTGCGCCTCCCGGCGATGTTCTGGCACTTCGTCGACGCTGTCTGGGTGTTGATGTTCGTTTCGCTGTACCTCCTCTGATTCACGCTGGGGCCGCGCGCGGCCTCGCAACGGACCAACGGATAGAGCCCTCGATGAACCGCTCCCTCGACTCCGCACGCACCGCTCCCCGCCTCGCGAACCTGGCCAACCTTGGGCTCGCCCTCGTCGCCGGGGGCGCCGCGCTGCTCGCCGCCGCGTGCGCGCCCGACAAAATGCCGTTTCCCGAAGGGGAAGCGCACACGTTCGCCGCCCAGACGGGGGAGGGCGTCGCGGTCAGCGGGCACGACCTGAACCTCGGGTATCAGTCGTACATGCGTTATTGCTACGCATGCCATGGCGAGAAGGGCGATGGGCACGGACCGTCGTCGTACGGCCTGCGTCCGCCGCCGCGCAACTTCACGCTCGGGATCTTCAAGTTCGCCCGCCTGCGCTCCAGCGACGAGCTGCCGAACGACGAGGACCTGAAGTACATCGTCAAGAACGGCCTCCACGGCTCGGCCATGCTCGCGTGGGACATCCCCGACGAGGAGCTCGGGCGCATCTTGAACTTCATCAAGACCTTCGCGCCGACGAAGTGGGAGAAGGTCAAGAAGAACGGCGAGCACGTGAAGGCGCTGGAGGTCTTCGTGGCGCCCGCCGATCCCTGGGAGGGCAAGGACATCGAGGCCGTCACCCGCGGTCAAGAGCTCTACCACCTCAAGGCGGAGTGCCTGAACTGCCACCCGTCCTACATCGGCAAGGAAGACCTCTTCAAGCTCTCCACCGCGGCGGCGAAGCGCGAGCCCGACGTCTTCAAGGCCATCGGCGGCTTCCGCGACGATCCCCACGGCTCGGTCGCGAAAGACTCGGCCGAGTACGCCGTTCGCCTGCTCCCGCCGGACTTCACGTTCCACCAGGTGCGGTCGATTCACCCCGGGTCCGAGGTGAGCGATCTCTTCCGGCTGATCTCCTTCGGCGTGTACCCGATCATGCCGGCCTGGAAGGGCGCTCTCGAGGACAAGGACATCTGGGCCATCGCCCACTACGTCAAATCGCTCCTCGATCTGCGGACCAACCCCGCCGCCGCCGCGAAGCTGAAGGACGGGTTCAAGGCCCAGATCAACTTCGAGATCCCCAAGGCGCCCGAGCCCGTCGCGGCCCCGACCGACGCGGCTCCGGCCGACGGGGCGGAGAAGAAAGACGACGCCAAGAAGGACGACGCGAAGGCCGGCGACACCAAGAAGGACGCCGTGAAAAAGGACGACGCCAAGGCGCCCGTCAAGCAGTAGCCAGGCGCTTTTGAGCGTCGCGAGGGCAGCGTCGACAGCGGCGCTGCCCTCGGCGTTTTGTTCGGCGTCGTCAGACTCGTGTTTCGCCCTTTTCGTGTGGAGTTGGACGCCGCCCGCCCGCCCGAGCCCTTGGTTAAAACCTCGGGCTCTACGCACAAAGTCCGCCCCGAGGGCGGACTAGCGTCGACGTTTCTTTCGATCGATGCAGCGCCGACGCGAGTCCCCGAAGGGGACTTCGTAAGGTGGAGCCCGGGGTTTTAACCCCGGGCGGGGGTGCTGTTCGGCAGAGCTCGGTGGTCTCATCACCGCATAATGGCGAAACACGAGTCAGACTGACGGCGAGATCCTCCTGACGCCGAGCGTCGATCTCTTCGTGCGGCGCGCGCGCGAGGTGCGCCCCGACTTCGATCCCCAGCCGAGCGAGCTCGAGACGCTGGCCGACGTGGTGCGCGCGACCGACGGGATCCCGCTGGCGATCGAGCTCGCCGCGTCGCGCGTCGCCGTCCTCTCGCTCGAGCAGCTCAAGCGCCGCCTCGCGGCCCCGCTCGATCTGCTGGTCCGGCGCGACGACACCGGCAAGCACGCGTCGATGCGCCGCGTCCTCGTCGACGCGCTCTCGCCGCTCGACGCCGTGCAGCGGGCGCGCCTCGCGGCCTCGTCGGTGTTTCGCGGCGGCTTCACGCTCGAGGCCGCGGAGGGCGTGATCGCCGGGCCGGGGGAGGCGATCCTCGCGACGCTCGAGGCGCTCGTGGCCCGATCGCTGGTGCGGGCGCGCGAGTCCGAGGGGGAGATCCGCTTCACGTCGTTCGAAGCGATCCGCGAGCTCGCCGCGGAGGAGCTGGCGGCGCAGCCCGAGGCGCTCGAGAGCGTCGCCGCGCTGCACGCGCGCCACTACGCGGGCCTCGGCCGCGCGCTCGCGAACGAGGCCGCGACGGCCGGCGGCGGGGCCTCGCGGGCGCGGCTCGCGCGCGAGCTCGACAACCTCGTCGCCGCCCACGCGCGGGCGCTCGTCGAAGCGAGGCGCGCGCCCGGCGGCGAAGGATCGGCGCTGGCGCTCTCGATCGCGCTGGCGCTCTCGCCGGTGCTCGCGCAGCGCGGCCAGCTCGAGCTCTGCCTGCGCTTGCTCGACGAGGCGATCATCGAGGCGCCCGCGGAGGGCCCGCGGCCGCTCGGCTTCGCGGCGGCGCTGGTCGCGCGGGGCAACGCGCGGCGCGAGATCGGCGATCCCGATCGCGCGAAGGAGGATCTCGCGGCGGGGCTCGCGCTGGCGGAGGCGTCGGGCGACGTCGCGCTCGAGGCCGCGGCGTGGACGTGCTGGGGCGAGATCGTCGAGGCGTCGGGCGAGACCCGCGACGCGCGCGCCCACTTCGTGCGAGCGCTCGATCGCCTGGCGCAAGCCCCGAGCGATCGCGTGCGGCGAGCGCACGAGGCCGAGATCCGCGCCCGGCTCGGCCACGCGCACCGACGCGAGGGCGATCTCGACGCCGCTGATCGCGAGACGAAGCGCGCGCTCGCGCTCTACCGCGAGGCCGGCTGCGACGATGAGCTCCCGATGACGCTCTACGAGGCCGGCGTCATCGCCCTCTTCCGGCAGCGCTACGTGGACGCGCGCGCCCACTTCGACGAGGCGCTCGCCCGCGCGCGCTCGGGCGGCCAGAAGCAAGCGGAGGGCGCCCTCTCGAGCGGCCTCGGGATCCTGCTGCAAGAGCAAGGGCACCTCGACGAGGCGCTCGCGCACCACGCGCACGCCGTCCGCCTGTTCCGCGCGATCGGGAGCCGGATCCGCGAGGGGAGCGCGCTCTATTACCTCGGCACCGCGTTCCTCGAGAGCGGCTCGGTCGACGAGGCCTCGAAGCTCCTCGCGCATGCGTTCGACGTCATGCGCGCCCACGGGATGCCTCGCTACGAGGTCCTGATCGCCGGCTGCCTGGCCGCGGCGGCGGCCGACGCCGGTGAGCGCGCGGGCGCGCAGGAGTGGCTCGCCCGCGCGCGCTCTGCGGTCGCTGCGTGCGCGTCGGAGCGCGCGCTCCAGTCCACGCTCGGCGTTCACGAGGCCCACGTCGCCCTCCACGACGCCGACGGGGAGACGCGGCGCGCGCTGATCGAGAGGGCGCGCTGCCTCGCCTCGGATCATTCGAACGACGACGTGCGCTTCGCGCAGAGGCTCCTGCTCGCGCAAACGCGGCGAGAGGCGCGGCCTCCGGCGACGGCGCTCTCGATCCTCGACGAAGGCGGCCGATTCCTCGTACCGGGCGCTGCCTCCGCGGTCGATCTCTCGCGGCGGACGCCGCTCCGCCGCATCCTCTTCGCCCTCGCGATAGTGCGCGTCGAGGCGCCGGGCGAGCCGCTCTCGATGGATGAGATGGTGCGCGCCGGATGGCCCGGCGAGCGCATCGGATCCGCCGCCGCCGCCAACCGCGTCCGCGTCGCGCTGGCGACGCTGCGCAAGCTCGGGCTCCGCGAGGCGATCGTCACTGGTCAGGGCGGCTACCTCCTTGATCCCGCGATGGCCGTCGTCCTCGGGGCGACGGCGGCCGACGAAACGTGACGCGATGTCGGGTCGTGCCGAGGCGCATCCTCGACTAAGGTGCCCGCGCATGAGCGCCGGCCCTTCGCACAGCCTCCTCGTCACCGACGAGCCGGATCGCGCGAGGCTGCGGGAGCTCCAGGCGCAGCTCGACGCCCTGCTCGACGCCATCGCCGGCCTGGAGATGGAGCTCGATGAGGCCCGCGCGCGGCTCGCGCGGTTCGAGCGCGACTACGAGGGCCGCGTCCACGTCGAGCGCGCGGCGATCACGCGCGTGGAGGGCGTGCTCCGCCACCTCGAGCGCTGGGCCGCGCTGCTCGATCGGACCCGCGCGGCGGAGATCACCGCGCGCGCCGAGCGGCTCGACGCGCAGCGCGAGCGCGAGGCGCGGCGCCTCGACGAGGAGCGCCTGCAGAAGGCCGAACGCGATCGCGATCCGGCGTCGCGCGCGATCGCTCTCGCTACCGCGGAAGAAGAGGAGGCCGCTGAAGTTCGCGAGGCCTCGTGGGCGCGCGTCGACCAGAAGCTGAAGGCCGTCTACCGGACGCTGGTGCGCCGCTGCCACCCGGATCTCGCGCAGACCGAGGAGGATCGCGTGCGCCTCGGCGCGCTGATGGCGCGCATCAACGGCCTCTACGCCGAGCGCGATCTCCGCCGCCTCGAGCGGCTGATCGAGCAGACGCGCGACGCCGAGATCGACGCGAACGAGAAGAGCGTCCTCGATCGCCTCGCGGAGATCGAGGCGCGCGTCGCCTGGCTGTCGGTGCTCCGCGACAACCTCGAGAACGAGCTCGCCGCGCTCGGCTGCTGCGCCACCGGCGAGCTGCTCCGGCAGGTCGAGGAGGCGCGCGGTGAAGGTCGCGATCTGCTCGAAGAGCTGCGCCATGATCTGGAGCGCGAAGCTCGTCGCGCGCGCGGAGAGATCCGCGCCGCGGTCCGTCTCCTGGAGGAAGCCGTGCATCGGTACAACAAGCGAAACGCGCTCGCGACCGTCCCCTCGTCGTCCTCGGCGGGGGCGCTCGAGCGCGTCTTCGATCCCTACGACGACAAGCGCTTCGTACGCATCGGCCTCGAGCACCTGGCCGCGCTGCACCTCAGCCCCGCGGCGCTGCTCGAGGCCGAGTGGATCACGGGCCTCGCCGAGAGCGATCCCGGGCGGCTGGGGTTAGTCTTGATGACCTACGCGGCGGAGCTCTCGCCGACGCCGCTGCCGGGCCTGGAGACGTACGACGACATCGCGCTGCGCTTCCGGCACCTCGCCGGCGTCGACGAAGCGTCGCTCGACGACGCGCTGGTCGAGCTCGCCGAGCGGCTCGAGTACGGCCTCCGGCGGACCAGCGCTCGCCGCGCCCACGCGGGGCTCCGCTTCCGATCGGTGCTCACCCGTCAGGCCGTCCCCGCGGCCCTGCGCTCGCACGCGGTGCGCCGCGCCTTCAAGGCCGTGCTCTCGGTCCTCGACGAGCGCGTCACCTGCAGCGCTTGCCAGAGCGAGATCTTCGGCGTGCCGCTCTTCCGCACGCGCGGCCTCGACGACCTGCGCTCGCTGGTGTGCCCGGACTGCGGCCACACGCTCAAGAGCTACTGGATGCCGAAGGGCAAAGACGTCCAGGCGATCCTCAACGACGCGTTCCTCGATCTCGAGCTGGTGACCGAGTGGTCGCTGCGCCTCGCGCGGACGAGCGTGGCGATCCAGCTCGTCGACGCGCAGACCGAGGCGATGACGGTGGGCGATCTCAAGGCACGGCTCTTCGTCGACATCCTCGATCGCAACAGCATCGGCGTGGAGAAGAGCCAGGTCACCTTCGAGCAGGCCGGCTCGCCCGTCGCCGACGGCGTGCCGCTCGAGGAGGTCGACGAGCGCGCGTTCACCGTGACCTTCGCCGCGGACGCGCCGGTCTCGGTGGCGGACGCGGTGGAGATCCTCCGGCATCGGATCCGCACGCGGTTCAAGCCCGACGCGGCGCCGGCCCGCCCGGCGCGATCACCCAAAGCGAGCAAGCTCGGTTCCTGAAGGGCTCCGCGCAAGTTTCCCTCTTGTGCTCTCGCCGGACTTCCTTCATCAAAAGCCGAACCAATGCGCCCCGTCATCCTTGAGCCGATGCGCCGCGAGGCGCCCACATGTGACTCGTTCAGCGACGAGGCCGCTGTCTGTCGCTACGAGCGAGAGGTCCGCGTCCACCGCGCCTACACCGAGTCCTTCTCGGTGCGTCAGCTCGATGGCCTGGTCGACGGGGACTACTGCGTGTCGAGCGCCAGCCACCACGACTACCTGGTGGACATCGTCGACGGCAGCGGGGCGCACGACACCTGCACCTGCCCCGATTTTCTCTCGAACCAGCTCGGGACGTGCAAGCACCTCGAGGCCGTCCGGCGCACCGTCCAGTCGCGAAGGCCGCTCAAGAAGGCGTTCGCGCGGCTCGGGGCCGAGCCCGCCGCGCCGGTGCTCACCGTCGACGCTGTCGGGCACCTACGGCTGCTGGGGTTGGGGCCGTGGCCGGTCTCCGCGCGGGCGCGGGTCGCGCGTCTGCTGCGCCGGAGCGCACCGACCATCGCCGCGGACGAGCTCTTCGCCGGCAACTTTCCCGCGGGGATCCGCATCGTCCATGCCGCGCCCCTCGCGTTCGCCCGCCTCCACGAAAAGGCGGCGCGGGCCTCGACCCGTGGGGCGATCGATCGCGCGCTGGAGGCTGGCCGCGTCGAGCCGGACGTGCTCCTTCGCCCGCTCTTTCCTTACCAGCGTGACGGCGTGCTCCACCTCGTCCGGACCAGCCGCGGGCTGCTCGCCGACGACATGGGCCTCGGCAAGACGATGCAGTCCATCGCGGCGTGCGAGGTGCTCCGCAAGCGCGGCGAGGTGAGGCGCGTCCTCATCGTCACCGCCGCGTCGCTCAAGCACCAGTGGGCCCTGGAGATCGAGCGCTGCACCGGCGAGCGCGCGGCGATCGTCGGCAGCGGGGTCGCCTCGCGGCGGGCCGCCCTTTCGGCCGGCGCCGTCTACACGATCCTCAACTACGAGCAGACCTGGCGCGAGCTCTCGACGCTCCGCGATCTCCACGCCGACGTGCTCATCCTCGATGAAGCGCAGCGCGCCCGGAACTTCCGCACCAAGACTGCCGCCACGCTGCGCGCCATCCCTTCGCGCTTCCTCTTCATCCTCACCGGCACCCCGATCGAGAACCGCCTCGACGATCTCTACTCGCTGCTCCAGCTCGTCGATCCCGAGATCCTCGGGCCGCTCTGGCGCTTCAACCTCGACTTCCACGCGCAGGACGAGCGAGGCCGCATCACCGGGTACAAGAACCTCGGGGCGCTGCGCGAGCGCGTCGCCCAGGTGATCCTCCGCCGCCGCAAGGACGAGGTGGCGATCCAGCTCCCGGCGTTGATCGAGCAGACGCGCTACACGGCGATGTCGCGCGAGCAGGCCGAGCTGGAGAGCGGCTACCGCAGCGACGCCTCGCGGCTCCTGGCGATCGCCGAGCGCCGCCCGCTCCGCAAAGAAGAGCAGGAGCGGCTGATGATGTTCCTGCTCAAGGCGCGGCAGGCGTGCAACGCCCTCGAGCTCTGCGATCCGGGGCGCAAGAAGCGAGCTTCGCCGAAGCTCGACGAGCTCGAGGCGCTGCTGACGGAGATCGTGTCGGAGGGATCGAGCAAGGTCCTGGTCTTCTCCGAGTGGGTGAAGATGCTCGAGCTCGCGGCGGGGCGCCTCGACGGCCTCGGCATCGGCTACGAGATGCTCCACGGATCGATCCCGACCGAGAAGCGCCCGGCGCTCCTCGATCGCTTTCGCGACGATCCGAAGGCGCGCGTTCTGCTCTCGACCGACGCCGGCGGCGTGGGCTTGAACCTCCAGATCGCCACCTACGTGGTGCACCTCGATCTGCCCTGGAACCCGGCGCGGCTCGATCAACGGACCGCGCGCGCCCACCGGATCGGGCAGACGCACGGCGTGCTGGTCACCTACCTGTGCGCGGAGAGCGGGATCGAGCGCGGGATCGAGGGCACGCTCGATCGCAAGCGCGCCGTGCGCTCCGCCGCGCTGGATCAGACGGCGGAGGCGGAAGAGATCGAGGCGCCGAGCTTCACGGCGTTCCTGCGCCAGATGCGCGAGGTGCTGACGGGGGCCGACGGTGAGGCCGACGGCGCGATCGACGAGGTGCCCCTGGAGGAAGAAGAGGCGTCGCCGACGGAGGAAACGGAGGCGTCGCACTCGGCGTCGCTCTCGCTGCCCCTGGCCGCGATGCTCGCGTCGCTCGACGCGCCCGAGTCGCCCGCGGAAGCCGCGGCGATCCCCGCCGCGCTCGAGTCGCCCGCGGAAGCCGCGGCGATCCCCGCGGCGCCTGCGGTGACGCAGGCGCCGTCACGCGCGGAGGCGCCGGCGCAGAACCGGCTGCGCCTGGCGCGGGTGGTGCTCGAGGCCGGGTTCTTCGGCGACGCGGTGCGCGCGGCGTACGAGGCGCTGTCGGCGGCGGTGGCTGGGCTCGCCGAGGGCGCGCGGCCCGAGCACCATGCGGCGCTGGTGGCGCTCATCTACCGGGATCTCCTCCCGAGCGGGAAGCTGCCCGCGGCCGTGCCGGCGTCGCTTGCCCGCCTCCATGATCTGAGCTCGCTGGAGCAGCTCGGCGTCGCGGTGGATCCCGGGCTGGCGCGCGACGCCGTCGTGGAGGCGGAGGCGTGGGTCGCGCGCCTCGCCGACATGAGCGCGGGCGCGGCGGCTCCGACGTCGGATAACCCAGCTCTCCCCGATCGCGCGGCGCTCACGCCGTCCTGAGACGCGATCCGTCACCGCAAGCTCGCCGCGCACCAGCTCTGCTAGACAGGGCGCCGTGTCTCCTTCGGTACCGCCCTCGGCGAGCCGCTTCCTGCCCGCCTCCGCGGCGCAGCGACTCGGCTTCTTCTTCGGAGTCGCCGCGCTCGCGGCCCTCGCGCTCATCCCGAGCGGCCTGCACCGCATCGAGGGGATGGGCAGCCGCCCCGCCTACGCGGCCGGCGTCGCCGCGCTCATGTCCCTCTGGTGGCTCACCGAGGCCGTCCCGATCGCGATCACCGCGTGCGTGCCCCTCGTGCTGTTTCCCGTCTTCGGGGTCTTCGGCGGCGGCCTCGCGAACGAGCTGAAGAGCTCCGTCGATCCCTTCGTCGGCGCGTACGTCTTCCTCTTCCTCGGCGGCATGGCCATCGGCGCCGGCATGGAGCAGTGGGGCCTGCACCGGCGCATCGCCGTCCACATCATGCGCGCCATCGGCACTGACCCGAAGCGCCTGCTCCTCGGCATGCTGGTCTCGACCGCCGCGGTCTCGATGTGGATCTCCAACACCGCGACCGCCGTGATGATGATGCCGATCGGCATGGCCGTGCTCGCGCAGATCGAGGCCGCCTCGGGCAAGAAGCGCCTCGAGCACTTCGGCAGCGCGATGATGCTCGCCGTCGCCTACGGCTCCAACGTCGGCGGCATCGGCACCAAGATCGGCACCGGCACCAACTCGATCTTCGCCGGCTTCGTCGCCGACAAGCTGCACCACGACATCGGCTTCCTCGAGTACATGGCGATCGGCACGCCGTTCGTCGTGATCTTCCTCCCCATCGTCTGGCTCGCGCTCTGGATGACCGCCCGCAAAGACGTCATCGCCTCCGAGGGCGCGCGCGACGCGCTCGACGGCGCGCTCATCGCGATGGGACCGATGAGCGCGGGCGAGCGCCGCGTCGCCGTGATCTTCAGCCTCGCCGCGCTCCTCTGGATCGCCGGCGACCCGATCCGCGCGGTGATCACGCCGTTCGTTCCGATCTTCTGGAAGGGGTTCCAGTTCAAGGGCAGGCACTACGAGGCGTGGGTCGCGATGGGCGCCGCCGTCGCGCTCCTCGCCACGCGCTCGGTCTCGCTCGCGTCGCTGCGCCGCCTACCGTGGAGCACGCTGGTCCTGCTCGGCGGCAGCTTTGTGATGGCCGCCGGCATCGAGAGCAGCGGCCTCTCCCGCTGGATGGCGGGCAACGTCTCGGTGATCACCGGCATGTCGCCCCTCCCGCAGATCGGCATCACGACCTTCGCGACCGTCCTGCTCTCGGCCGTCGCCTCGAACACCGCCACCATCAACGTCGCCCTCAACGTCCTCCCGCCGTCGCTGCCGCTGCTCTCCGCGTCGATGATCGGCGCCTCGTGCGACTTCATGCTGCCCGCGGGCACGCCGCCCAACGCCATCGTGTTCGGCAGCGGCTACGTCCGCCTCCCGACGATGATCCGCACGGGGTTTTTGCTCGATGTCTGCGCGGTGATCATGACGACGCTCTACTGTCATTTCTACGTCGCGTACCTGTTCCGGTAGCGCTCGCGCCGCTTCACAGCCGCAGCACCCTCACCCGCTTGCCCCCCGCGAGCGCCTCGTTCTCCCAGCGCGGCCGCTCGTCCCACGGCACCTCCTCCGCCGCGCGTCGGCGGTCGAAGATCACCAGGAACCCCTCGGTCAGCCCCAGCCTGCCCAGGTAGCCTTCGAGCTGCGCCAGCCCCTCGTGGATCGGGTCGCCCTGCTTCTCTCGCCACACCTTCAGCTCGATCGCCACGAGCTGCTCCTCGCCGTTCACGCGCCAGCGGATGCACAGATCCATCCTCCCCGAGCCCGCCGCGTACTCCCGCTCGATCATCGCGCCGCCGTTCACCACGCGCTGGAGATAGGCCATCAGCACGAGGTGGGGAGCGATCTCCGGATAGGACTGTCCGCGCACCATCGGCTCGGCGTTCCGCCGCCAGAAGGCGACGAAGGCATCGAAGAGCCCGTCGATGTCGAGCCGCCCGTCGGGCAGCGTCCACGCGCGCGCCGGGAGCACCATCACGTCGGCCGTGACGGAGGCCAGCTCGCGCGGGATCACCTCGCGGTAGATGGGGTTGGCGATCCCGAGATTGCCCGCCGCGTCCCGCGCGATCAGCCCGAGGTCGATGACATAGTCGATGTCGTCGCGGGGGACGCCGACACCGACTGCCAGGCCGGCGAGCACGGGCTCGATGACGCTGCGCACGCGCGGTTCCCGGAGCTTGTCCGCGAGCGAGTCGAGGTGCGTGACCCGCGACAGAATCAAGCGCTCTTTGGCCTGGTCGATCTGGGCGGCGGTGATCGCGACGCTGCGGTCGCGGACCAGCTCGTCGACCGCGGTCGCCGCGAGCGCGTTGACGAGCCACGGCTGCCCGCGGGTGAGATCGAAGGCGCGGTCGATCGCCGCCGGCTCGAACGGCTGGCTGGTCTCGACGGTGTGCTGCGCGTAGAGCTCGGCGACCTCGTCGCGGGTGAAGGCGCGGAGGGTGAGCGATTTGGTGAGGATGTTGAAGGGGCTCGGCGTGCCGAGCCGCGAGGAGCCGCCGGAGGCGATCTTGTAGTCACGCACGTCGCGCAGGCCGATGAGCGCGAGCGACGAGGGGAATGCTCGCGGGCGCTGCGGGAACCCCGCGCGGAGCTGGCGCAGCACCGAGAGGAGCGCGTCGTCGCGGAGGGCGTCGATCTCGTCGATGAAGAGGACGATCGGGCGCGGGCATGCCTTCGCCCAGGCCGTCAGCGCCGCGGCGATGCGACCTCCCGGCGCCGCGGTCGGCCATGGCGGCGGCTGGAGATCCGGCGGGAGCTGCGCGCAGAGGTGATCCCGGAGGGTGCCGAGGATGGCCTCCTCCGCGGCGCCCGGATCGTCCCCGAACGGGGCCCCTTGCTCGGCGGAGACGACCGCGGCGGCGTAGCGCCCCTCCGCCGTGAGCTCGGCCGCCAGTAGGAGCAGCGCCGTGGTCTTGCCCGTCTGCCGTGGCGCATGGAGAACGAAGTAGCTCCGCCGATCGATGAGCTCGCGCACCTCCGGCAGCCGTCGCATCGGCGGCAGGAGGAAGTGCATGTCCGGCTGGCAGGGGCCGGCCGTGTTGAAAAAGCGCGTCATCGTGGCCTCGCGTTGTCGCGTACCGCGCGCACCGCCGCGCCGCCACCTCGGCGCTCCGCACCGGATGCCGTGGCCCGCTCGGATGCGCGCTACGCAGGCAGAACCTGGACGCCGTAGGCCGCGAGCGAATGGTCGACGGTGAGCAGCGTGAATCCCTCCGCCAGGGCCTGCGCGACGATGATCCGATCGAACGGATCGCGGTGAATCGGGGGGAGATCGTGGCCGCGTTCGACGTGGGACCGGCGGATGTCGAGCAGCCGGATGCCCTCGAGCGCGCTCTCCAGGAAGGGCAGGAAGGGCCCGCCCACGGTGAGCTTCAGATGTCGGGACATGGAGTTCGAGGTTCATGATGCCCGCTCCCTCCCGACGCTCCTAGAGCACCGAACAGGTTGAAATGCCCAGATTTCAACGCAAAGGCGCGGAGACGCAAAGGCG
>Ga0105048_10006311_pt1 | contig 19115 bp, 16 predicted proteins | sample MAT05_FD_78382 | JGI IMG/M metagenome (GOLD analysis project Ga0105048, IMG submission 78382) | Freshwater microbial communities from Lake Fryxell liftoff mats and glacier meltwater in Antarctica - MAT-05 | ecosystem: Environmental > Aquatic > Freshwater > Ice > Liftoff microbial mat | place... | reverse complement strand
GTCATCGCCGATCATGATGCTTTCGTCTCGATGTCGCGAGAGTACCAGCATTGGAGACTCCTTTTCTTCGTTTAGGTTGCATCCAGTGCAACAGGGTTGGGTCTAAACAAGTGGGCTGTGTCGCGATCTTAGACTATTCGCCTAAACTCACGCCACGACCAGAGTATCGGCGAGAGAATGCTGTCGAATCAACGAGACATATTGCTTTCCGTGGACAACTACTGTTCTGACTTTAACGCCGAACGATACGATTTATGCGAATTCGTAAAGAGTGAAGTCGGCGCGGCACACAATCGTATTCTTGGACAAATCGTTAGGACCGGATATGCCGAGCAAGGCTACCTCCCTATCCGAGTTTTGCCAACCGGAAAGGTTTAACATGAACTGCCATGGTAATAGAGTTCGATAGGAGCTTTCGGCCAAGCATCTCGGCTTATGCGCACTCCAACGCGAAACCGACTCCAAAGTGCATGGTCTTGTCTACCACAATCCGACTGTCTCAAATCCTAGAAGCTAGCCAACGTGAAACGCCGGTACCCATCGCATCTTCGTCTTCACCTCGAAGATTCCAACTCCAATGCTCCGTCGAGCGATCTGACTCTCGCCAGCAATCCATCGGGCACTCCGAGAGAGGAGATTCAAGACGTCCTGCGTTCGTTCACGGAAGCAACCCATTGGTCCGTTAGCGAACGGTCGCGTCAGCCAGATTCTAAAAACAAAATACCTGCCCACCATTTGTCGAATCAAAGCGAAATCAGCAATCGTTGGCGCCTGATTGAAACCATGGTGCAGGACGGAGTTCTGGACTCTTCGGAATCGCATGAGTGCTCGTTTGTACCCATGGATCGGGCTCAGAATCTGTTGGCTTCTATTGAACGCTTAGTGGCGAGGTTGGAGTTGGCCGAGGCAACCGTTAGAAACCAGGAAGCTGAACTAGCCACTGCAATGGGCGTCACTAGCTACAGCGATCGTGGGCGAGAGACAGCCGATCGTCTGGAATCCATATTGGATAGCGTCGCCAGATCGGTAGGGGCGGTTGCGGGAGCCCTATATCTGCTGGACGATGAAACGTCCAGTTTGAAGATGCGTGCTTGTATTGGCCTGCCCAAAACGAGATTGTCCGCTCCGCCTCGCGAATTGCGAGGATCTTTGGCCGATTTGGAGGCACTCTTGGGCAATGCTGTTTTGCTCAGCGACATTGAGATGATGCCAGATTGGCCAAGTCCTGAAAAGTTTTCGGCTGCACTGGTCGTCCCGGTGGGCTCAACAACGATGCCACATGGCACCATGTGGTTCTGGTCCGAACAACCGCGTTCGTACAGTGCTACGGAGGTGGAGGTAGCCAACTTAGCGGCCGGACGTGTGATGTGTGAGATCGAACAGTCGCTCTTGGGGCAAGAAGTCCACCAGTCGCGTGCTGTGCAAAAGCAAATCGATACTGCCAGTCTCATTCAAGCAAGCATGTTGCCAGACAATCAGGTTTTGCATGAAGACTTCGACGTCAACGGCTGGACATTCCAAAACGGAACGATCGGCGGAGGTTTTCATCACTGGGATGTAAACCAACAAGAGATGATGACAATTTCGCTTGGAAATGCCATCCAATCAGGCCCCGAAGGGGCCATTGTCGCAACCAGTATCCAATCGATCGTACGCACCTTATGGAAAAGCAACAACAATCCGATGTCGATCATGCGGACCATCAACGACACGCTTTGGGGAATGCGAGACGCGGACTGGACAGCGTCGATGGGGCTCATTCAAATCAATCCCATAACCGGCTATGGTTCCATTTGTAGTGCAGGAGATATTCAGTCCTTTGTGATTTCGCATCGTGGATTCCGACCCATCGGTTCGCTGGGACCTCGCGTGGCGGTTCAACCGGATACCGTTTTCAACAGCAATCGATTCTGCTTGCAGCCAGGCGAAATCCTCTTATCGTTCACTTCTAACGTATTGGACCAGACCAACAGCCAGCAAGTACCGCAGCAAAAAAAGAAGGGACAGAGGGCCGTCAACTACTCAACGCTCGACCAAAACTCCATGTTGCACATCGTCAAGGACATGTGGGACGAGAGGGCCAGCGATATCGCTGGATACCTGGCTCGAACACTGCCATGCCTGGATCGAGATCAGAAGGATGGTCCTGACCGGTCGATGATCATTATCAAGAATGTCCGCAAGGTAAAATAGGATCGCGAATCGCATGGGGGTGCGGCGCTCACGATGATTGCTTGACATTGGATTTCGGTGAGACGTTGCTTCCACCGACGCGGGCGGGCTGTTGATTTAATAGGTTTCGCCGAAATAGGGCAACTTTGGAAACCCGAAGCGTGAGCGAGTGGACGCATTTCGTCCCTCACTCACGTGTCGGGTTACTAAATCGACAAGTCCCAGGGTCGGTGGAGGCGTGTTGGCTACGCTTCCAACTTCAAACTTCTTTCTCCATATCGAACTCCCTCAGCTCCCTGCCTACCACGGTTACTCCCGATACGATCGCCAGCGTTGCTATTCCGCCCATCCAGACACTGCGTACCAAACCGAGATAGTGCGCTGCCAAACCGCTTTCTAACTCACCTAGCTCATTGGAAGCCCCCACGAAAATCGAACTGACCGCAGCAACTCGGCCCCGCATATGATCGGGAGAATACAAACGCAAAATTGCTTTGCGTATCACAACGCTCAGACCGTCGAGCATGCCAGCGATAAAGAGCGCAAACATCGACAGTGCAAGGTTGGTCGAAAGAGCAAATACGATCATGCTAATGCCGAACCCGAAAACACTCGTTAGGAGTTTCACCCCGGCCTTCGCCTTGGGCGGATACTTAATGCACAGAAAGGCCGTTACCAATGCACCGAGATACGGGGCTGCATTCAGAAAACCAAGCCATACCGCATCGACATGCAGCACGTGGCGTGCGAACAAGGGCAACATAGCGACTGCACCGCCAAACAGAACTGCAAACAGATCGAGCGCCATCGCGGTCCATAGGATTTGCTTCTTCGCGACAAACCGCCATCCTGCCGTCAAGCTCTGAAGGATCGGTTCATCGTGCGAAGGATGCAGCCGTATCGGTTTGGATTGAATTCGCAACAGCAACAGCCAAGCCATAACCCCGAAAACCATGCTGGTCGCAAAGGTCGCTGACATACCAACCATAGCCACCAAGATTCCGGCCAAGACTGGAGCCACAACTGCACAAGCGTGCCATACCAGAGTTCCCCAGGTCGCAGCGCTCATGGCCGCAGAGTTTGGGACTAACTGTGCCTCAAGACTTGGCAAAGCTGGTTCGGCAAAGCCGCGTGCTACGCCTAGAAAGAACATGATGGTGTAAACCGAGCCAAGAAACCAGCCTCCCGCATAGCGTTCCGCCAGCAACAGTCCAAACGCGCATAGGATTTGAACTGTGATCGTGCACAGCAATAGGTTTCTGCGATTGAAACGATCCGCGAAATGGCCACCCACCACCGCCAAGCTCAATGCCGGTATTGCCTGTACCAGGCCTAGCATCCCGAGAAATAGCGGATCGTACGGAAACTGATTGGCTATTTCAAAGGGAATGAGAAAAAACAGAATGCGAGTGCAAAAAGTCGAGCACGCGAAGGCGGTCATCAAGTAGCGAAACTCGATGAAATCGGTTGCCAATGAAGAAGACGGGCCATTCTGGCCCGTCTCCATTGTTTCCGAATCAATCGAAGTCGCGATTTAAATCCCCAATCGCGATCGAAGCCAACCCAGGGTGGAAAGCCCACGCAAAATGGATTCGTCCGATTCACGCATTAAGCGTATGATACCTCTGCGCTCCTCGAGCGATGGTTCGCTGCTACCCCGTTTTGAGAATTTATTGGATGGCGCCGCCTCAGGCTCTTCGTCAGCAGGTGGATTCCCTTCCATCGCTTCATGGATCAATGGTTGCCCCGTCAATTTGACGTCCGTACCGGCCTGTCGACGAATTTTTGGCTGAACCTTTGGCATCTGGTCTATTAACATGCCATTTGAAGTCGCCGGTAAATCCCCATCGTCCCTTTCCAGCGGGTAGCACAACTGCACGCGTTCGTAGATATCCACGCGTTCGCGTGGGTCAAGCAAACGATAAGTCGCCACCGCGATTTTGGCCCGGCGGACATCATCCTCGAAATGCTGAAAGCTATCTCCAGTGTGATGATCTCCACAGTAACTCAATGCTACCGACATCGCCTGGGCCGCAGAACGTATAACATTCGTCCGACACTCCCCTCGCTTTAAGCCCAGTAATCGGAAATGAGCCACGAACGCTTCGTTTTTCTTCTTGTTTTGTAGTTTTCGGCTGAATTTCATAATACATCTAACCCGACCATCCTGAATTCGTTTTGGTAGCCTCTTGCTACACATATCGGCAATATTGTAGTCGCCGCCATAGTGTCCTACCCCGAAACCGTTCGAAGCATTTGACGAGCCATTTGGACAAAAGTTCACTAAATTCGCAGCGGGGGAGAATTCGCTCCCCATGTCTGATAACAAGGAGCGTGATCTCTCCCAAACATGTTCGCAAAATATCTTTGCAAATTGAAACTTTTATTCCGGCTAGGTAATTTTTTCTCATTTTGTCAGTCGCTGCGAGGAATTTGGACGAATGGTGATAAAAAAATCTGATCCAGCGGCACGAAATCCCTTTTCTGTGTATCCTGATCTTCTGTGTCAGGAGACTGTTCCCGCAGCATCCTACTTTTGATCGATCGTCCACCAAAACTCTCCGTAGGTTATGGCATGGTCCTCTCAGGCGAAGAAATCAGAGCACGGCAGGGGACGGACATTCACATCACGCCGTTTTGTGAGGAATGTCTCAATCCGAACAGTTACAACTTGACCTTGCACAACGAGATCTTGGTTTACGAGGAGGTCGTTTTGGATGTCAAGCATCCAAATAGGTTTCGGCGAATCACGATTCCAGTCGAGGGCCTCATCCTGAGTCCTGGCCAGATTTTCCTTGGTCGAACGGTTGAACATACCGAGACCCACAACTTGGTTCCGATGATCGAGGGACGAAGTTCGATCGCGAGACTCGGGCTTTTTGTGCATTGCTCGTCAGGATTTGGCGACGTTGGGTTCCGTGGCCATTGGACGATTGAGATGTTTGCCGTCCAACCCATTCGCATTTACGCGGGGATTCGGATCTGCCAGATTTTCTATCACGAACTGGTGGGTGAAGTTCGCGAGTACGCTAGCGAAAAATATCAAAACAACCGCGATGTGCAGCCAAGTATGCTTTACAAGGAGTTCGCAGGTTGCCGAGAGTACGACCAATTGGAACTCAACTTTGGTTCGGTTGCGGCAAAACGCCGCGAGGATCCCAGCAGCCGTGTGCATGCGGTTTTGGACGCTTCGACGTAGTTAGGCGAGCGGCAGACTGAGTTTTACCCAGCCCTCGCTTCCCACCCTCCCTCCCTCCCCTCGCTTCGCTCGACCCTCCCAGAGGGAGGGTGAAGTCACTCTCCCTCTGGGAGAGTCGGCCTGAAAGGCCGGAGAGGGTAGATGCATCTGGTAGTTTTCAATCTGCCTCTCGCCTTACTCGGCGGGAGCCTGACTCTCCCAGAGACTGTGATATTATTGTCGCCTTTCGCTCTTCCATCCTGCTGACTTGCGTGGTTTCGGTACGTTCGTACGATAGGAACATATTTTCAGAATTCCACGTTAGGGCTTTAGTCCAATATGACCGTCGCAAATCTAGATCAAATCCAAGCGCTGATCCCACATCGAAAGCCTATGCTGTTGGTTGACGAAGTGATCGAGCAGACTGAGAAGCACATCGTCTGCAAAAAGACGTTCTCAAGCGAAGACTTTTTCCTACAAGGGCATTTCCCAGGCTTTCCACTCGTGCCCGGCGTGATCTTGTGTGAATGCTGTTTGCAAAGCGGTGCGATTCTGCTGAGTCAGTTTACGCCAAACGATGGGTCGGTCCCTGTCGCCACTCGCATTGATGGTGCCAAATTCAAGCGAATGGTTCGCCCTGGTGAAACGATCCAAATCGAGGTCACGCTCAACGAAATTGTATCGACCGCTTATTTCATGACCGGCAAAGTCACGGTAGATGGAAAACTGGCCGCTAGGCTTGATTTCGCTTGCAGTGTCGCCAAACCTACTTCCGAATAAAACGCACGCTACACTTGTTACCCAGTTTGGATGCAACCAATGGACACGTCAACCAATTCGCTGCTTTGCTGGCGACTCAGAGAGCCGCCGTCGGCTGACTCGATCCACGGCGAGAAAGCGACCAGCGCTATCGAAGTCGACATCCCAGAGAAAATTACGGCTGGCTGCGGTCGTTTTGGCATTCGGTACAACCAACTCCATGCGGGTTGCTCGGCGGGCTTGTATTGTTTGACTATTGATACAGGCGAAGTCCTCGTAACTATACTGCCGGATCGAGGGATGGGACTGTGGAAGTGTTGGAGCGGCGATTTGGAGTTCGGCTGGCAAAGCCCAGTCCCAGGCCCTGTCCATCCATGCTTTGTTCCAGTCCAGGATGCGTCTGGCATCGGCTGGCTTGAGGGTTTTGACGAACTATTGGTTCGATGCGGACTTCAAAGCAACGGTGCTCCTGAATTTTGTGAAAATGGCATGCTTCGTTATCCCCTTCACGGCCGCATCGCGAACTTGCCCGCTCATCGACTCGATATTCAAGTTGACGTCGAAAATGGAATTCTGGATGTGATCGGGGTCGTAAGCGAATCTCGATTCTTGGTTTACTCACTGGAGTTGCAGACACGATATCGATTTCGTGTGGGAAGCCCGGTCGTGGAGATCATCGACACGGTAACGAACCGATCCAGTCAACCGGGATCGATGCAGTTGTTGTATCACATCAATGTTGGCCAACCCGTCTTGCAATCCGGCTCAACTGTTCATGCTGCGTATCGAAACTTAGCTCCACGCGACGCTCGAGCGGCCGAATCGACCGATCGATGGAATCAATGCGATGGCCCTGCCAGCGGTTACCAAGAACAAGTTTATTTCATGGATCCGGTCGCCGATGAACATCATTGGTCCGAAGCCATGTTAGCTTCTTCGGATGGCACTTATGGCTTCGCTGTTCACTTCGACACTCGAACCCTGCCCTACCTGAGTCTTTGGAAGTATACCGCCGCGGTCGAGGATGGATATGTAGTCGGTTTGGAGCCAGGCACGGGCTTTCCTAACAATCGCTCTTTTGAAGAGCGGAATGGTCGGGTCGTTCCATTGCAAGGCGGCGAATCGAAAACGTTTCGATTGAAATTGCAACCGTTAACGACTTCTAACGCAGTCACTCAATCTGGAAGCCGAATCAAATCACTGCAAAGTTTTCCAGGAAATCGAATGGATAGTCCCAAATCAGGTCAGTCCTCGGCAGCGGAAAAGTGACGTTGGCGGTATCCACGCCGTGCCACACTGAATTAGAGGTTGAGTTTGGCTTCATCCACCATGTACATGGTGTTGCAACCTGGACAGCTTAGATACCAAGCGTAGTAGTATTTCTGGCCGGGCTTGGGCGTTTTGGCTTTGGTGGGTTTCTGAACGATTGGCGTGCCGCATTTTCGGCAAGGTTCACCGGCTTCCTTGTGCGTCACGGTGCTAGCGCCCGTGGAATCTTCGGCAGAGGTAGCTTTGCGAGGCGGCGCGAGCCCGATGTCTGGAACCGTTCCGCCATTGGCTTGAATCTCGCGAATGTACCCCTCGTCAGGCACCGTGTCGTACGACTGTGCAGCGGCTACCGCCAGTTCGTCACAGCGCTCATTCTCAGGGACTCCCGCGTGTCCTTTGACCCATTTGAAGCGAACCTGATGCTGTGAGTAAATCGCGAGAAACCTTGCCCACAAGTCAGCGTTCTTTGCTTTATCGGATTTGGTACGGTACCAGTTGTTTTTGCTCCACCGCAAAACGGAACCCTTCTCAACCGACTCAACAACGTACTTTGAGTCGCTGTACAAAGTTACGCGACATGGCTTGGTCAACGCTTCCAGTCCCACGATGACCCCCATCAATTCCATCCGATTGTTGGTCGTTCGATGAAAGCCCCCGGAGAGTTCCTTGCGATGTTTACCGGCCAGCATAACGACGCCGTAACCACCAGGTCCAGGGTTCGGTTCCGCCGCGCCATCGGTGTAAATCGTGACATGGCTCATGACGGCGTCTTCGGAAGTTGAAGTTTCATCGGCCATTTCAGACATGTTTCGATCCATTCGTGCTGTTCGTCGTTTTCAAAAACAAAGCGTTACTCCTACTCGCAGGTCGTCCGGTTTCGCAACCCTCCCTCTGGGAGGGTCTCGCGAAGCGAGGGGAGGGTGAAGTACTAGATGAGGTTGTATAAGTCAGTTCACCCTCCCCGGCCTTTGGCCGCCCCTGCCGGAGGGAGGGTAACTTTCGTTGGAAATCTCTGAGAAATAAAACGCACGGTCTCCTCGTCAGGGTTTGCAATTTGCTATCTGAGATTTGCTCGCAGTTCAGGGTTAATCCGCCAACGGTCCGTAAATCGGTCGGTGCTTGGTATAGCCCCCATCCGTCGTTAGGACTTCTCCAGCACACCAACATTCATTTGCCCAAAAATACATGGTTGCCGCAGAAATGTGTTTCGGCTCCGTAAGTGCTCCCATCGGCATCGCTTCTGCTACTGCTTCCAATCGACCAGCGCTAATCGGATTCTGTGCCGCCATGGGGCCACGTAGCGGCGATGGTGCGAGGCCATTCAAAATGACGCCGTACTTTTCGACGAAGTGACGTGATTGCAGTCGCAGAAAATTGAGCAAGCCTCCTTTGGATTCTTCGTAGGCCGAACTAGCCCGCCCCTCTGCTCCAACCGTGGCTGAAGTCGACAGAACGATAACACCTCGTGATCCATGCACTAACGAGCCGGTTTTGACACCATGTTTGATCACGTTGTGGGCGCCCCAGAGATTGACTTCACAAGCTCCCATGACATCTTCTTTGGTCAAATCCTCAGGCGCCGTCAAGGGCTTTGGGGAAATCCCCGCAGTATGCATAAAGTATTGAATTCCAGGATGACGCAGGAAGAACTCATGAACCGCTTCTTCGCTCGTAATATTGACCGACTCGGCCACGACTTGCGTAGCGCCGTTGGATTGCTGAGATACCGAGCTCGCAAAATCAGCCAAAGTCATTTTAGTTGAGCCCACCCCGATGGTTGTCGAATGATCGACCAGAATCAGCTTTTTGAGTTTAAGCCAAGGGATTATGTTCGAAGCCATGTGTTGGCCCATCAATCCAACACCAATGATTAAGGCAGTGGCATTATCGTTATAGCTGAAAGGTAAGGGAGGCAAGTTGAAACACTCCTCGTAAGAGTTCTGTGGATACTTGAAGAGCTTCATAGCTTAACCGTTGATTGATTTTTTGGTAGCTTGGGTGGCCGTGGCCGTGGCCGTGGCCGTGGCCGTGGCCGTGGCCGTGGCCGTGGCCGACGCTGCTAGCGTCGGTTCGGATGCTGGCAGCATCCGCCACGAGCTGGCAGCATGCGCCACGAACGCGTATGGGGTATGATGGCGAGATGATTTTGCACATTGACATGGATGCTTTTTATGCGTCCGTCGAGCAGCGCGACGATCCATCGCTGCTGGGAAAGCCCGTCGTTGTCGGAGGCTCGGCAGAAGGTCGCGGCGTCGTGGCTGCCTCTAGCTACGAAGCACGCAAATTTGGCATTTATAGTGCGATGTCGGCTTATCGCGCCAAACAACTTTGTCCCCATGCGATCTTCATTCGTCCCCGCATCGACTATTACGCGGCTGTTTCTCAACAGCTTCGCCAAATCTTCGAAGAGTTCACTCCGTTGATTGAGCCCCTTTCACTGGATGAAGCTTTTCTCGATGTGACTGGCAGTGAAAGCCTTCTTGGCTCGGCAGTCCAAATGGGGCAGCAAATCAAAACGCTGGTCCAAAAACGATTGCAATTGACGGCATCTGTCGGAGTGGCGCCAAACAAATTTCTAGCGAAGATTGCAAGCGATCTTGAAAAACCCAATGGTTTTGTGGTGGTTTTACCCGATCAAATCCAGTCGTTTTTGGACCCCCTACCCGTTGGTAGAATCTGGGGAGTCGGCAAGGTCACATCCCAAGTTTTCAAACGCTTTGCCATTTCGACCATTGGGCAATTGCGTCAACTGTCAAGAGAAACGCTGTACGACCTTTTTGGGTCTTCGGGAGAGCACTACTGGAAGCTGTCACACGGGATCGATACTCGACCGGTTGTACCGGACCGCGAGGCCAAATCGATTTCCAACGAAACTACCTTTGCCGAAGATATACGCGATATCGATGACCTCAAAGCACGGCTTGTCACTTTGGTGGAAAAAGTCGGTCGACGCTTGAGAAATCACAACCGAATGGGCCGCACGATAGAGTTGAAAGTCCGGTTCTCCGATTTCAAGTCGCTGACCCGATCCCTGTCGCTCGGCAGTCCAACGAACATTACCAACGAGTTGCTGGCGGCGGGGCTTGAACTATTAAGCAACCGGCTACCAAAGAATCATTTGCCAGTCCGATTGATTGGGTTCGGCGTAACGAACTTAGATCAATCCGGCGCAATACAAATGCAGTTGTTTGGGGAGTCGGAACGGGAACAGCAACGCACGTTGGACAAAGTTGCGGACGAGATCGCCAAAAAATTCGGTAAAAACGCTCTTCATCGTGCCGCCGGTATAAAGAAATCGACGGATCTAAAATGCAAAGAATAGACGCTTGGTGAGGTTCCTGAATCCTATTTGGATGTGGCTAACTGACCTTTCCGGTGTTTCGACTTGGAAGTCCCTGGTTTTTCTGCGATACTCTTTTGCATTCGGATTCACCACCTATTGAGGGGTGTTTTCCGCCTTTTGGAGCTCACTGGGAGCCTAAATTCGAGTCCGTGACGAGTAATCGGGCTTACGACAATTTTTGTGTGCATCGATGGCTGGACTATTGGCCCGTTGCACGCTTGTTTTATTTGGGAGATTGGCTGAATGTACAAGAATTTGAACGCGACCGTATTGGGTGTTTCTGGACGACAAAGCGAGTTGATCGAATTGGCAATGACCTACGGGTTTCGCGGTTTGGACATCGATATCGTCGATTTGGTTAAGCGAACTCAGCGAAGCGAATTCGAAAAGGCAGCCCGCTATTTGCTGAGTGCAAAGATGTTGGTCAGCGGTTTTGAAACGCCAATTGATTTGGATAGCGACGAAGCGACCTTCGAAAAGACGCTGGCCCAGTTGCCTGCCGCCATCGAAATCGCTGGCAAAGTCAATGCTCGCGCCGGCTTCCTTCGATTGCCAGCAGCGACGGACCGACTTCCGTTTCACGAGTATTTTGACGTTCTCCGCAAGCGAGTGGATCGTATCGCCGAGATTTTTGCTGCTAACAAAGTAATGTTAGGGCTCTATTTTTCGACTGCCATCGAAAATCGCGAGAATCGCCAGTTCAAGTTCATTCAAGACGTGGATGGCTTTTTGGCCTTCTTCAACGCATGTACCAACCCGAGTGTAGGTTTGGTCATCGACACATTCAATTGGGTCGTGGGCGGGGGGACTTTCGAACAATTGGCGACCATTCCAGGCAATCGAATTGCGGTTCTACGACTAGCCGACACCGAGGTACTCCCCACCATCGAAGACGCCAACCTCAAGATGCGTCAATTGGCTGGTACGAGTGGCGTCATCGACAATGTTCGAATCGTCTCGGTCTTGAGCAAAGCTGGATTTGATGGCCCGATCACCGCATTCGGGCATGCGAGCAATTTCGGCGGGATGACACGAGATTCCATCGTGGCCAAGAGCCAGGATTCGCTCGACAATGTTTTAGCAGGTGCAGGCTTGCCCACATTCACAAGGCGACCGGATATGATTATCGAATCCACCTCTCCGCTGGTATTGGAAGACATCGGATTGGAAGCGTAAATTCGAACCAATAATCCTAGCAGCAGTGCCTTGACCTTGAGGGTGTAATGACCAGACTGACGCTTCGTGTTGTTCAAGGGGCAGATCGTGGCCGCACTTACGCGGACCTGAAAACGCCGATATCCATCGGTCGCGAAGAGGGTAACTCGATCCAACTAAATGACGAACGAATCAGTCGATTTCATTGCAAAATACAAGAGGACAACGATCATTTGGTGCTCACCGATCTGGAGAGCACCAACGGAACGCGCGTCAACGGTCAGGATTGCCAGCTTCGAATCCTACGCTACGGCGACATCATTTCTGTCGGCCGAAGCATGTTGCTCTTCGGGACGCATGATCAAATCAGTTCGCGCGTTCAAGAAAGCCTTACCGCGGTGGAAGAGTCGCGGATGGTCAAAAAAACCGATAGCGGCGATTTTGATTTAGACCCTGCACTTGCGGAGTCGGTAAGGGCTTTGCGGGATCTCAATCAGCCACCGCAGTTGCCGGAACGACTTAGTCCGAGCCAGGCCGCACAATTGGCTGAACTCTTCGAGTATTTCCATGCAAGAATCGGTGAAGTCGTGGATGTGGTCAAAATAAATGACAAGCGCGGCTCCATCCACGTCGATCTTGCGACTTGGCAATTGATGCTGCAGCTCTATAGTCGCCTTTCGGAACTCATTCGCGGAATTGCGGATCCCGATTTCAAATTACCCGGCTAACGCTTCCTCTATTTCGACAATCCTCATGGCTTCCCTTTTGAATTTCACCAAGATGCATGGTGCTGGCAATGACTACGTCTACGTCAGTGGTTTCAACCAAGCGCTGCCCTTGGATCTGCCACAACTGGCAGTTCAAGTCTCGGATCGACGCTTTGGAATCGGAGGCGATGGCCTGATTGCGATTCTCCCAAGCGAAAAAGCCGACGCGCGCATGCGAATGTTCAATGCAGACGGGAGCGAATCCGAAATGTGCGGCAATGGAATCCGTTGTGTCGCCAAATACGCCTATGATCATGGGATCTGCAAGAAGGAATCGCTTACCATCGAAACGGGAGCCGGTGTCCTCTCCCTAGTCCTAACCGTCGTGAATGGATTGGTTTCTCAAGTCACAGTGGATATGGGCCCACCAAGGCTTGAGGCCGCACAGATTCCGACAACGCTCGGTGCGAGCCCGACCTCCCATGTCATCAATTCGCACCTTGAGTTTCGGGGCCACGCTTTGTTTGCTACCTGTGTTTCGATGGGCAACCCGCATTGTGTGATTTTTGTTCCTGAAGCGACGGATGAATTGGTTCTTGAGATTGGGCCATTGATTGAGCGAGACGATCGGTTTCCCAAGAGAACCAATGTCGAATTCGTTGAGGTGCTATCACCGGGTGAGGTTCGACAACGCACTTGGGAACGCGGTTCCGGTGAAACATGGGCGTGTGGGACTGGAGCTAGCGCGGTTTGTGTGGCAGGAGTTTTGACGGGAAAAACCGATCGACAGATTCTCAATTCGCTAAGGGGCGGCCAATTGCGATTGCGTTGGGACGCACAAAGCAATCACGTCTTTATGACCGGGCCTGCCGTCGAAGTCTTTTCCGGCCAATGGCAACTCAGCGAGTAATGCGGTTCCCCCATTTCGACTTCCAAAGTATGACTATGCGTTGGGGAGGGACGCTTTTGGCTTTCGGCATACGAGCATGGATGCGAACCCTCGATTCTCGAATCGCTTGCTACGAACCGAAAATGGATCCAGCCGTTTCGGGATTCGAGGGACCAGCCATCTACGTCGTTTGGCACGAATATCTCGCGTTGCCTCCATGCAACCGTCGCGGCTGCGATGTGACAATGCTCTTGAGTCAGCATCGCGATGCGCATTGGCTAACCGAGGTCATTCGACAATTTGGTTTTAAAACGGTTCGGGGTTCGACTTCACGCGGTGGCGTTCAAGCGATCTTGCAAATTCGACGCAACAACCGAGGTACTAGCCTCGTCATCACCCCGGATGGACCCCGAGGCCCTAGGCGCGAGTTGTCGAGTGGTTGTGTCTTCTTGGCCGGGCTCTTAGGAATTCCAATTGTCCCTTTGGGTTGTGGTTTTGACAGGCCATGGCGAAACACGGGGGCGTGGGATAAGTTTGCAATACCGCGTCCCAGTTCCAGAGCCCGAATCGTACTCGGACCTGCTATAAAAGTTCCACGCAAATCGAGCAAAGAAGAAATTGAGGATTATCGACGCTACATTGAATCTATCTTGGTGGCGGTGACGGTGGAAGCAGAAACATGGGCAGTGGACGGTTCGCGACGAGTCGGCGAGCGAGGGTTCTTTCCGGTACCAAAAGGAGCGATTGAACTATGACAGGCTTTTTATGGAGCGATGATGCGGACGCATTCTTTGGAGAAAAACCGGAAGCGAATCCGAGCAAAAGCAATCCGGCATCGAAGCCAGTTGGCAAGACTCCGGCAAAGCCTCGACCGGGTACCAGTTCGGACGCTCCGCTCAGCGTAGCCCAACTCAACGCATGGGTGAAAAGTGCGATCGAACAAACGGTCCCTACCTTCTGGCTGGCCGGTGAAATCGGAAACCTCAATCAATCGGCCTCGGGTCACGTTTACTTGACGATCAAGGATGCGACGAGTCAAGTTTCCGCTGTCCTTTGGCGATCGACCTTCGAACGCATTGGAATGGATCTTCGAGAAGGAATGGCGGTCTTAGTTCAAGGCCGAATTGAAGTCTACGGTCCGCGTGGTACGTATCAGGTGATCATTACTCGCATGGAGCAGCAGGGGCTCGGAGCGCTGCAGGCTGCGTTTCGACGACTTCACGCCAAGCTTGAAAAAGAAGGTCTTTTTGCATCCGATCGCAAGAAAGCGTTGCCTGCTTTTCCAACTCGAATTGGATTCGTAACAAGTCCTAGCGGGGCAGCGATCCATGACTTCACGCAAGTCCTCAAGCGGCGATGGCCGGGTGCGAGCGTTTTGATCATCCCGTCCCGCGTCCAAGGTGAAGGGGCCGCTTTGGAGATTGCAGAAGGAATCCGAGTGGCTGCCCTGCTGAAACCGGCGCTCGATGTACTCGTTGTGGGGAGGGGTGGCGGTTCGTTGGAGGACCTCTGGTGCTTTAACGAAGAGGTCGTCGTGCGGGCGGTGGCTGCTTGCCCGCTGCCAACGGTATCCGCCGTCGGCCATGAAATCGACGTTACGCTCTGCGATCTTGCCGCCGACGTCCGAGCCCTCACCCCTTCCGAAGCAGCCGAAAGGATTGTTCCAAGCCGTGATGAAGTGTTCGAAACACTTGCGGCGGTTCAACGTCGACTCGACACGCTGCTTCTCCATCGCTTGAGTCAAGCGGAGATGAGATTGCAATCGATAGCAAGCCGTCCTGTGCTGCAATTGCCAGAACGATTGCTGGAAACGCCGACACAGCTATTGGATGATTTGCATGAATCGTTGGACAACACTGTCGATGGACTCATGCAGTCTCGAACGGAGCAGTTGGAAAGAGTGTCGCAAGTTCTCGATGCGATCAGTCCGCTCAAGACGCTTGCGCGTGGATACTCGGTCACCTTGAATGCGGAAAGCGACATGGTGATCCTGAGCGTTGAGCACGTGCAGCCAGGACAGCTAATTCGCACCAAGCTCTCCGACGGCGAATTCGTCAGCAAAATCGTTTAAACCCGAGCGGTACACGATCGACACTCCTATTCAACGCTGCCGATGACTTTATTTATCGAGCCCAGACGGGCTCCACTGCCGTTCATTGGATTTTAACCAAGATCGGATTTCCTGAACATCCATCCCGCCGAGGCGATCGTCAATGACTTTGCCATTCAAGAATAGGAAAGAATGAGGTATCGACCTGACTCCGTAGTGCCTAGATAGCTTAGGGTTCTCGTCGACATCCATTACCACCACTTTCACTTCGCCGGAGGAGGAACTCTCATACTCGGCTAAGGCTCGATCGGTTGAAACACATGGTGGACACCACGTTGCCCCGAACTTGACCAGTACCGGTCGTGTCTCCTGAGCGACCACCGATTGGAAGTACGCATCTGTTGACGGTTTAATGTTGCGTTTGTTACTCGGCTGAAGGTACAGCAAAACGACCCCGATAAGCAATGCGCCAACAAGCCAATTGCTATATTGCTGGACACTGGAAAGGATACTTTTCATGACATAGCTCGCAATTGTTGTTTTGCCTACAAAGCTTCATACGCGTCACGTTAAGTATACGCCGTCAAGTTCAGAAGATCGATAGCGACTGTAGGCGACCTCGCTCCGCGACTCGCGGTCTGTGTAGCCGGACACACCCCAGCGAATCGCCGCCAAAAAGCGATCCCCACCGAGCTAACACGCGATCCTCGTTGGCACAGGAATCGGCGACGACGTCAGTCGGCGGAGCGACTGACCTACGCTACAACTTACTTAAGAAGGCGATCATGTCCGCGACTTGCTGTTCGGAAAGACTTTCCTCCAGTCTGTGCTTTTTGTCAACCAGCACTCCTCGTAGGCCATTCGCGCGACCGTCGTGGAACAACTCGGGACCTCGCTGCGAAACCCCTCGAAGGCTCGGTGGATTGAAGAACTTCTGTCTGTTCTCATCGACCAACCCGACATCATAAACATCGTGTGAGGTGTACGTCGAACCCGCATGGCAATCTGCACAGCCACGCGTTTCAAACAACTTATTCCCACGGGAAACCGCCGCATCCGACTTCAATCCGCGAGCCTCGGAAAGCGAAACGACCGGAGGAAGTGCCTCCATATAAGCTGCTATCTGATCGACCTCGTCGTCATCAAGTTTGCGGTAGCTGTGCATGGTCTTGCTAATCGAGGAAACGATCTGCCCCTTGAGCTGTTCTTCGTGACCGAGCCATGTGTAAGGTGCCGTCCCGTTGATTCCAAGCAAACTTGGTACTCGCTTGGGCGCGCCATAACTGCGGTCGCCCAAGTTGTCTGATAATTGGCCATTGGTGTGACCATCGACGTGGCACGACGCGCAAGTCAACCACCGATCGTGAGAAAGTGTCGCACTATGAAAGAGCTGCTCTCCCAACTCAGATTCGGTCAAGGTTCGCATTGACCCTTGCGAAATAACACTAGCTATTGAAGCTCCCGCAACGTCCACTACACTAATCGTATCATCGAACTTGTTCGCAACGTAAACAAACTGGCCGTTTGAAGACCAAGCAACAGCAGATGGATATCGGCCAACTGGAACATACTGATACGTGTAAGCATCTGTACGCCCCAGTGCCAACATGTCGGTCCCGCCTACGGAAACTGCGATCCTTCCCGTTTCAGCGTGAACCGACATCGCGGTCGGCTCCGCCGATCCATTTCCTGGAACTCCAACCGGATTAACGCGCCCTCCTACGTAGATTCGATCGCCCCGTTCCTTCATCAGCAAATCGATTTCGATTAGCCGAACATCATTGGCCATCAAAACGCCCCAATGAATTTCGTTTTGATCGGTCCTCGAGAACTCATTCAACATTGCATGCAGTGTAACGAGGTTTTTTCCATGAAGGGCCAGTCCTCGAATCGACGTCCCGAAAAAATCATGACTTATCCGTGTGTGCCCATCGTTCTGGTCCAATACCAGCAATTCCCTGCCAAAACTATCCGCCACCGCTAAGCCACGTCCATTGCCCAAATAAGTCATCATCCTTGGAGCAATCGGAACATCCCAGACATGATCGGGCTTAATGGCTTCATTCGATGTCGAATTAATTTCACCTTCCTCAGACCAATTCTTTAGCTCGTCCGCCAAGTTGATCACATCAATGCGCCTCGACCACAAACACGCAACAAATAGACTTTGAGTTTGCGGATCCCAATAGAGTTTGACGGGCGAATGTGAGTTGGGAATCTTGGCTACCCTTCGTAGCGTTTTGCCGGACCACTTAAGAATGTGCGTTTGATTCGATTTCGTTGAACAGGACGCAATCCAATCGCCACCAAGACTTGCCAACGAATCGAGAGAAGCATCTAACTTGATGCATGCAATTTTCTGGTTCGTTTGGGTATCGTAAACCTCCAATTCCCCGGATCCAGAACACGCCACGAGCAAATGTTCGTTGGTTGCGTCCAAAAGCAAATCGGTTGGCTGACGATATTTGGCTTCCTTGGCTTCGGTCTCTGCCAGAACTAGCCCAGGTGCAACGATCGTCCAACAGAAAAGTGTTGTGATCCAAAAAATTGTCAGTCCTTTAGCCGAGCGGCAGAATGAGTCATACCCTCCCCTCGCTTCGCTCGACCCTCCCGGAGGGAGGGTGAAGTCACTCTCCCTCCGCGAGAGTCGGCCTGAAAGGCCGGAGAGGGGTTGCATCACACTGGTAGCTTTTAGCCTGCCATTCGCCTTAATGTCGTTTTTCAAGATCCGCTCGCCTTATTGCTTACCAACCGCTCTGCGGAACTGCTCAAACCCTGTTCTTACGGATTCAGGGGGACGCACGCGAGAGCCTTCTTCAAGGAATCCTTTTAACTCATCATCCCGATCTGATACGTTTCGCTCTTTGCCATTGAACAAGCGTTTGCCGAGCGTCTTCATGGCGGCATCCAACTCTCGTTTCTTGTTCGGATCCGTCTTCGCAAATTCCTTGGCTTCCGTCCAACGATCCAGAAACTTCTTCATGTCGTCTTCTGTCCACTTCATCCGTTTCAGCAACTCCGGGTCTGGTTGATCCTTTTGCTGCTTCAAATAGTCTAAAGCCAAATCGGTGACCTTGTCGGCATATTCTTTATTGGCAGGGTCGGCACGGTTTTCGATGTTGTTGTCAGTTCCTTTGCCAGCGCTAGTAGAACTAGAGGCACCTTCTTTGTTAGGCCCCTGCGAAGAAGTACCGGTTTTGTCTCCCGCTTGCTTGTCTCCCGCTTGCTTATCGCCCGCTTGCTTCTCGTCAGTTTGCTTATCACCGGTTTGCTTCTCGCCAGTTTGCTTCTCGCCAGTTTCCTTATCGCCGGTTTGCTTCTCGCCAGTTTGCTTATCACCAGTTTGCTTCTCGCCGGTTTGCTTATCACCGGTTTGCTTCTCGCCAGTTTGTTTCTCGCCAGTTTGTTTCTCGCCGGTTTGTTTCTCACCAGTTTGCTTCTCACCGGTTTGTTTCTCACCGGTTTGTTTCTCGCCGGTTTGCTTCTCGCCAGTTTGCTTGTCACCAGTTTGTTTCTCGCCGGTTTGTTTCTCGCCGGTTTGTTTCTCGCCGGTTTGTTTCTCGCCAGTTTGTTTCTCGCCGGTTTGTTTCTCG
>Ga0105048_10006309_pt1 | contig 19117 bp, 3 predicted proteins | sample MAT05_FD_78382 | JGI IMG/M metagenome (GOLD analysis project Ga0105048, IMG submission 78382) | Freshwater microbial communities from Lake Fryxell liftoff mats and glacier meltwater in Antarctica - MAT-05 | ecosystem: Environmental > Aquatic > Freshwater > Ice > Liftoff microbial mat | place... | reverse complement strand
GAGTTTCGCAGAGACTCAGCATCGGGCGATGCGGCAATTCTGGCATCTGCTGATGGCGAGGTATCAAGCGCGACCACGCCGCTTTCCACGACATTCCTCTCCTCGACCTCCTCGTCGCGACCCATACCGACGATGTCGCCCGCCGCGGCAGGTGCTTTCCTGCCGACCGCTGCGGTAGCGATGGAGCCCATCGCGCGGGTAGACCCGGCCGCTGGGAGAGTTGGCGAGCCGGTCATCATCGAGTCGCTGGTAGGGCAGATGAACGGCAAGCCGATTTATGCGGGAGAGTTTTTACGGCCACTGGACCGGACGCTTGCGGCTGAGGCCGCGCTGGCACGCAGTGGCCGGGAGTGGATTGCATCAGCCAACAAGAGCGTGCGCGATGCGCTCACCACGCAGTTGCAAAACGAGCTGATTCTTGCCGAAGCGCGCTCCGTGCTGACCAGTGAGGAACGCGCGGGGCTGTTTAGTCTGCTGGGGCGACTTCGCGAGAATCTCACGACCACGGCGGAGGGATCGACCGAGCTCGCCAATGAGCGGTTGCTCGCCGAGGAAGGCACGACGCTGGAGGAAAAGGCGCAGGATGAGCGCGACAAGATACTGATCCGCATGCTCGTGAGCCGCTACATCTCGCCGCGAGCTGGCGTGACGTGGAAGGATGTCCAGCGCGAGTACGCACGCAATGCCACGACGTACAACCCCTTGCCCATAGCCACGGTGCGGATGATTTGGGCACCCAAGCTTGACACTGCACGTTCCGCGAGCATTTCCAAGCTCCTCGCAGAGAAGACAACCTTCGAGACGGTTGCCAGGGACCGCAAGCTGAACGATTTCAACGCTGGCGAGGGTGGACTGCTGGGCAAGCGAACACTTGACCCTAGCTCACCAGATGCAAAGCTGGTCGAGGATACGAAGGTCAATGACAGGGCTGTAACGCTCGCTGCGGGCGAGTTTGCCGGACCGATCGAGAGTGGCAGCCGCATGATCTGGGTGGCCATCGAGTCGATTGATCAGCCGCCGAGCACTTCGCTTGAAGAAGCGCAGCTGGAGATCGCCTCGCGCCTGCGCGACCGCAAGTTCCGTGATGAGACCGCGCGCTTCTTCGAGAGACTTATCGAGCAGGGTTCCAAGACCGACATGGCCCTGATGAACGAGCGGCTCATGCTCATTGCGGCCGATCGATACGGCGACAAGATCGGTACCGGGCGGCCGGCAGCGCCCGCCGGTATTCAGCGGCCTGCGCCGGCAGCAACTCCTGCTGCCCCGTCAGTAACTCCTGCTGCGCCGGCAGCAACTCCTGCTGCGCCGGCGAATCCCGCCAACCTCGCCAACCCCGCCGCATCAACCGCTCCCGCCATCATGCCGAAGTAGCCGATGTCCGGGAAAGATGTTTCACTTCGAGGAGGCCAGCATGGGCGCTGAGCGAATCGGGCTGGGAGAAGCACTACTTGATACAGCATCGCGACTTTGGAGCATTGCTGGCCGTGTGGTTCGGCATCGTTCACTGGCAGCTCGCCAAGGATCAATGGCTGCCCTGGGCGAGCGCGGTGAACGCGTCGCGGCACGCTGGCTCGCAGCACACGGCATGCCGACTTTATGGCGCAACATCGTGCTGCCGCAGGGAGAGGTTGACCTGATCTGCATGGAGCGTGCATCGGGCATGATTGTGCTTGTTGAGGTGAAGTCTCGCGTACCCGTAGCTGGCCAGCCCGCGCCAGAGGCGATGGTTGATGGAGCGAAGCGGGCCAAACTGAAAGCTCTCGCCTCGCATCTGATCTCGGCGAACAGGTGGAACGCGAGCGAGGTGCGTATCGATGTCATCGGCATCGATTTTCCTGCGGCCGCCGAGCCGCTGGTTCGTCACTATCGCGAAGTGGTTTCGCTCGACCCGCCACGCCGAGCGCCTTCGCGAGCACGATAAAAACGCACCCTGAGAGAGATGCACGCAGGGTGCGGTAAAAGCTGTAGGTTGAGGATCAATCCAAACGAGCGGAACGCGGGCTCAATCAGCAGCCGGAGCCGAAGGCGTTGAGGAAAGCCGAGAAATCCTCGCCATCAACATTTCCATCTGCCCCTGGGACGCCGCCGGCGCCGACAATGTCCACAGACGGATCTCCAGCGGCAAAGGCGTTGAGGAAGAAAATGAAGTCGTTTCCATCAACCACACCATCCGGTACCGGTGAGCCGTCCGCGCTCGAAACATCCGCCAGACAGCCGCCGACTGCGGTGAGCACACCAAAGTACACACCGAAGGCCTCGGGCTTGACAGCCCGGAAGCCATCGTCGCGGTCGGCTGAGGTGATACGGAAATGCAGTGGCACGCCGAAGGCAGTGGAGGAGTTGACAACGACGCCTGGATAGTCCGCCACCGGACGTGCGCGGTTGTTATCGGTCGCGGGCATCGGCTCGTCATCAGCGGTGTTGGCATCGGAGATGAGGATGAAGTAGACGCCATTGGTCAGGTTGGCCATCAGCGAGGCCTGCACCAGTGGCGAGGCATCGTCGCTGCGCACAGTTGGCACCGGGCGCAGGGCGCTGTCGTAGATGAGTACTTCTGTATCGGTGCCGTGGCCTTGACCCGCCGTCGTAATCAGAACGTTCCCCGCGGCAAACTCACCGAGCGGAACAGGAGAAATCGGCTCCGTCTTCATGGTAACGACGTAGCTTGCAGTAGTCGCGGCCGTGCCGGAGATGCGCAGGGCGATCTCGCCGGGCTGGCCGAAGCTGTAGAACTGGTTGTAGTGCAAGCCAGAGATCGGCGGTGCAACTTGCTGCAGCACTGCAGATCCAAGCGCGCCAATGTTCTCACCATCCTGAGTGCGGCCTAGCAGCCGCGTGGTGAACTGATCCGGCCCGCCTGGCGAAGTAAGCTGCAAGCGGTGGCGGTAGATGCCAAGGGGAAGCTCCGCTGGGCTAACCCGGAACAAGTCCGCCGAGGTCAGGCCGGTTCCACCATCATTGCCGCGCGTTGCGCCAGTCAAACGATCGTTAAACGTCATTTCGTAAGCACGTGTGGCGGTTGCGTAGGTGTTGTTTGGCTCTATCTCGTCATAGGTGAACGCGGGTGGCGACTGCGTTCCCTGAGGGTCGCCACCGTTGCCGAGTGTTGCACCGAAGCATGGGTCGGCTACCCAGCGCATGTCCGTGCCAGAACTTGCTGTGACCAGTGCGAGGTCAAGCTCATCGACAGCGCCGTCGCGGTTGAGATCGCTGCGCAGGGTGAGCTGATCAGAGTTAGCCGTCACCGGTACACCGATGCGCGTGAGCAGGGTGTTGTAGTCAAATGTACCGACGGCCCGATCGCCTGATACGTCTGCCGGGACAGTGGAGAACGCCAAGCGGGTGGTTCCGCTGACCAGACGGCCGAAGGAGTCGGACACGCCGACGAGGTTTATGCAGTAGCGGACTTTCTTAGGCAGAGGCCGCGAGAAGGTGATGATTCCGCCGCGGCCGTCGGGCCGAAGTGAAGTGGAGAACGAAAGGCTCGAGAGGTCGACGGTTGAACCATCGAGTGCGCGGCCGGAGATGGCGAAGTTGCCGCTGTTAAACGAGCTCGCTGAGAGCACTGAGTTGGTGGTGAATACCAGACGCTGCGGGCCGCCAGTGCGTGGGTCGGAGATCTCGCCCGTGGAGAGGTCAGAAAGTCCCGCGACGACAACCGGCGAGCCATGATCGGCTTCGGCCAGCCAGCCAGTAACAAGCGGAGCGGCGGGCGGGGTGTTAAAGAAGAGTGTGTAGCTGCCGCTGCCACCATCATCGAACAGGTGCAGTCGGTAGTCGCGCAGCGGCTGCTGCTGATCGCGGAAGACTCGATCGGTCTGCCAGAAGTTGTAAGCTGGGTTCAGCTCGCGGCCATCGGAGCGGACAACGCGCGTGAGTCGTAGCGTGGCATTGAACGGATCGGCCAGAACTGTGTAGAAGAAGCCGGAGCCAGGATTGGGCACGGTCATTGTATAACGACCGCCGCTGATCGGAGTGAGCGTGGAGCTCAGCACACTGCGCACAGATTGCACGGTGCCGTTGGAGAGATGGATGCGATCTGGGAGCTGACGCAGCGCGGGGACCGCTGGATTTTCGTTTGGATCATCAATACCGGACAGCTCGTCTGTCAGGAAGTCCGGCGAGGTGTCGGCTCCAGGACGCTGATCCAGCACGGCATGGATGAGGGAATAGGTGGTGACAGAGTCGATCAGCGCGACGCGATCATTATCGATCCCGTAATCGTCGCGCCTGCGGAAGGTTGCGCTGAACTCAGTGAAGCTGCCCAGCAGCGTGGTGGTCATGACGTACCGGCCAACTTTGGTCGATTGCGGCAGCAAGTCTCCAAAGTTCATGGTCAGCGACGGTGCTACCGGCTGGTCGCCCACCTGCGAACCGATGATGCGGAAGTCGATCAGGAGATCGCGACCGTTTTCAATGATTCGCGGCTGGGCGCTGGTAATGGTGACGTTGCGGCCCGTGCCAAAGCCGGAGTTGGTAAGCATCAGGCCCAGCGAGAAGGGCTCGACAGGTTCAACTTCGGTGGTGAACGGATCGTCGGAATAGACATCTCGCTGCAGGAAGTACTTGACAGCGATGCGAGGATCAGGGCGAACGGTGATCCCGGTCGGTGTCAGCACGAATGTCCGCGGCGCGCCAGACTGCACGTAACTGACGAAACCACCGAAGAAGTATCGCACATCCTGCGTTGGCGCGGCATCTCGCGTCGGCAGAATGATCCAGTTGATTCGGCCAGCGCGGCCAGCAGGCACAACGCCGTTGCCATCGATACCCGTCACGCCTTGGAGCGTGGGCCGCGTGGAGATGCCGAAGAGGGAGGTGCGGTCGTTGCCGGCCTCATCAAAGACTGCGAGCTGCACGCGCAGGTTTTCGACGGGCGTTGTGGAGAGGGCATTGTCCACCTCAAGTGTGCAAGAAACCGCGGTACGCGTAATGGCAACCGACTGTTCGAGCTGTAACCGCACCTGCGCGCACAGGCCATTACCGTCTTCGGGTGGCTCAGCCGAGCGCACAACGCTGCGTGCGACCATGCGGGGAAGGTTGAAGTTTGCAGTGCGAGGGAACGTCACATCAGGCAGTGTGTTGCCGCCGCCAGACTCGCCACAGCAGTCGTAACCAACGCTGGCGCAGTTCGGTCCGTAAAGCTGGAAGGTAATCTCAGGCGAGGGAACATCGCCGGTGACTTGCTGACCCTGCGGGTTGGTCAGAGCGACACCCGTCGGGAGCAAAATCTTGAGCTTGATATCATTTTGAACACAAAGGTTGTACGGCGGTTCCTGGCAGCTCGATACCGAAGCCGACAGTGAGGCATTGGTCTCAAGCGTGATGCCCACACCAGCAGTAAATGCGTAGCCAGCATACGGGCCTCCCGTGACTGTTCCGTTCATCGTTGCCGAGAGTGAGCAGCTGTTGAGCGGTTGAAGCGAGAGAGTGCCGGTGACACAAAGCTTGGGATCACCCAAACCGCACTCGGTTGAAGCGGTGCCGGTAACCGAGCCAGTCACCTTGAGCAGCTCGCATCCGGCGCGGGCTTGGAAGCTGACGCTGACCGGGACCGGGGTGCCCGCCACGTTAAGGTTCAAGTTGTAGCTGCCCGGCAATGCAAGCTCGTTGCCAGGTGTACTGAAGGTAATCGAAAGCTGGCCAGTGGCCGTGCCGCGGGCTCTGACCGAGACGCCACCATCAGGGCGGCAGCAAGTGCAAATCTGGCCTTCGCCCTCAACACCGAACTCAACTTCGGTACTCAAACCGGGGAAGGCGGCCGTGACGGAGTTGATCAACCCCCCGATGACACCATTGAGATCCGCCTCAAAGTCGCGTGAATAGCACTGCTCTTGGAACGTCGCCGGGTCGCACTCGCGGCACTCGGGCGGGTTGGTTGTGGAGATGGGATAAGTAAATGAGCCGCCGACGCCGAAACCACCGCCGCCGCCGCCATAACCGCCCCATCCGCCTCCGCCACCCCAACCGCCCCAGCCGCCACCACTACCGCCGCCCCCGCCGCCGCCGCAGTTGCCTGCCGCGTTGAGCACGGGGATGGGAATGGAGTAAAGGTTGCGGCCGATGCAGACGAGCGCGTAGCGCACACCAGCAACGAGCGTGCACGGTGCCTCCGGCCCGCCAGACTCAAGGCGCGAGATCGTCACTGGGATCGTGCGCGACTGATTCGGCCCAAGTCGGCCGAGCACGGGCGTGAGCGGCGTAAGAACCCAGTTCGGGTGCGTGCCGAAGATAAGGTCAACATCCTCAGCTGCAACGAGGCCGTGATTCGTCACGGTGATATCGACTTGGCCGCCAGCAGGGTAATTTGCCAAGTCGATCAATGTCGGGGAGATGGTGATGACCGGCGCTGGAACAAAAGTTTCAAAAACTGCTTCCAGCGTGATCAACGTCACTTCAGTCACATCGATCTGTTCCACGATCCAGTTGAAGCGGACGGCCTGGAAGGGGATGAAGATGCGCAAACTCGGATCGCCATCTTCCTCAATCAGCAGATTTGCCGAGTAGGTTCCGTGGCGCTCTGCTTCAACGGTGACGTTGTAGAGGCGCTCAGGGATGTCAGCGAACGAAGCCGCCCGAACATCCCCGCCGCCGGATGGGCGCGAGGTGATTGACTGAAAGAGCACATCACCAGTTACCGGGTCGCGCAGCTTTACGGTGGCGTTCTCCACCTGCGGCCCCCCGACGGGGATGTAGTTACCAAGCGCATCGTAAAACGACCGCTCATCTTCAACAGTGACGACCAGTGATGTCAGCCGCTCGGACACGACACGGAAGTTGAACGGAACCGACACGCCGACTGTTCCCGCCGTGTTACTTACGGCGAGATTGCCAGAGAGGTTACCGAGTGACTGTGAGACCGCCGGTGCCAGTCGGAGCGTCAGATCGATGCCCTCGCCGGGGCCCAGGTCTGGGATGACCGGTGTGGAAGCGGTGATCCACGAGATGTCAGGCAGGCGCAGTTGCAGTCCTGTCGCCGGTCCGGAGCCGATGTTCTCGATGCGGAAGCTCACCAGAGTCTGATTGCCGCGGACGGCTTGGCCGGCGAGGGAACCGGGGCTTGCGATGAGCGTTGGCTGCAATGGCCGCGCCTCGACATTGACAAAGGCCAGCAGCGAGTTGCCCTGTGCATTGGTGATGGAGACTGAGAGCGATCGACGGACGATGGTGCCCGAGGTTGCCGTAATGGTCAGATCGACCGAAGAACTCTGGTTCGGGCCGAGTGCTGCGGGCGCAGAGATTGCAAGACTCAGATCGCTGCTGTCACCAGCAATGACCGCTGCGATTCCAGAGAGGTTTACATCGCCGGGGTTGCTGATCGGGATGCTGATGATCGTCGGCACGCCGGACTGAATTACCTGCGTGAACTGGGACTGCCCCAGGTTCATCGCAAAGAGCGTGAATGTGTCTCTCGCCACGTTTGGCACTGCTGCGCGCGGGCCAGCAAGCACCGTGTAAAGGCCGCCCTCGGTCGGCACCGGATTAAACGTCACGGCGTAGTTACCGCTGCCATCGGTGACAATGTTCAGATCGCCAGGGCGGCGAATCTCGCGGCTGGTGCCCTGCACGGAAACACGAACTTCAACCGGGGTGTTCGGCACCGGAATGTTGCTGCCGATTGTCCGCGCTGAGCCAGAAATGATGATCGGCAAGCCGGATACGGATGAGGTGACGTTTGCGTCCGCCGTTACGGTGAACGTTTCAGATTGGAAAGTTTGCAGGGTGTTAAAGACGTTGTCCGTCTCGCCTGCGTTTGACTCAAAGACCGTATCGGCCCGATCGGCGATGATGCGGATGCGATACGTACCGGGAACGGAGGGATAGGTGAAGTTGACGTTTGTAGAGCGCGACTGGCCCGCGTTCAGCGGCCCGGCCTGCGCCACATCGGCCAGAACAAACTCGCCTGGGCCATCGGTCCGCACCGCGATGACGCGATCCGTCCAGCTTTGCGTCACCGCCGCGAGAGCGTTATTTGTTATCGAGTAGATCGCTGTGCCACCGCTTCCGAGCAGCCCGCTGCTGATGGGCTGGACACCCGTGACGAGAAGATTGCCGCGGCCGGGCTGGGTAATCGTCGTCGCAGCACTGGCGATGGTGGTGTTGTTTGATGCCGGGCCGGATTCGAGGATGGCATCGGTCGAGTCAATGACAACCTTGAAGGCGTACTGGCCCTCCAGCCGGGTTGGAATGTTGAGCGAGCGCACTTGCGAAAGGCCACTGCCTGCGGGTACCTGCCCGGTAATCACGAAGGTATCGAGCAGGGTCTCCACGCCACTTGAAAGCGAAACGAGCGAGATGCTCTCGAGGAACGTGCCGGGTGTGCCACCCGCGCCGACGTTGCTGGATGTGTAACTGATGGAAGCCTGTGCATCGGCAAGTGCGGTTGCGGGGACTGTAAGACCGGTGATCGTCAAGTCAGGCCGGTTGATCGTGGCTGGCGCAGAGACCAGACAGTTGTCCGCCTCATTGGGCTCGACGATCTCGGTAGCGGTATCCACACACAGCTTGAGCCGGTAGCTCAGGCCGAGGTTCGGCACCGTAAAGCTGGCACTCCTCTGCACCGTTGTTGCAGCGGCAATGGGCGTGGTGTTGGTAAAGAGCACGAGCGTTGCGCCATCGATCACACCGTCGACCGTTGCGACGATGCGTTCCTGCCAGCGCTCGGCCGTTGCCACACTGCCAGTATTGCGAACATCCCACGTGACTGTCACAGTCTGTCCGACGGTACCAGCAGCGGGCGTGCCGATCGCAAGCGCCTGAAGATTGGCAAGCGATGGGCGATTGATAACGAGCGGGATCGATGCAGTAATGTTGTTGTTCTCAAGTCGCTCGGCCACTGAGAGTGACGAGTCGGCCTGCACGATGATGTAGTAGGTTCCGCTGTCGAACTCATTGGTCAGTGGCAAGTTCACCACAAAGTTGCGATTGAGCATCCCGCCAGCAAGGAGCGGGCCGGTCTGATCAGGAAAGCCGAGTGAGAAGTCGTCGGCCGAGAGCGCCGCATCGCGAGAGAGGAACACGCGGTCGGTCCATGTGCCGGTCGCCGTTTGATCGCCAATGTTCGACAGGCCATACGCCACCGACGCCGCCGAACCAAAGGTCGGCGTCGGGGTGCTGATGGAAGGAGTGACGATGATAAAGTCGGGCCCGTTTGGCAACGTGACGGTCATGCCAGCGGCGCAATTGCGATTATCAGCTTCAGCGCCGGGGGTTGGCTCGCTGACCGTGCCCGTGGCATCCGTGATCACGCAAATCTGACGCACCCCGGCGATGTCACTGGGCAAACGCACGATCTGCGTGGAGTTGTAACTGCCTCCGGCACCAAGTGGGCCGTCGCGCCGGAACTCCCCGAGCACAATATCCGTGCCGTCGGCCGGGTTGCGTAAAACAATGCGGTCAAACCACGCGCCCGTCGCTGAGGCCTGCCCGGAGTTCGTCACCGTCCAAGTTACATCAATGGGCCGCCCTGCGACACCCGTAGACGGTGAACTCGCAGCAGCAACAATCAGATTGACCGAGTTCGTTGCCTCCATGCTGACGATGGAAGTGGCGCGGATGTTGTTATTCTCGTCCTGCTCAAGTACCGCGCCGCCGTTGTCGACGCGAACGACGACGTACCAGTTGCCGCCGCCAGCCGGGTTGACCGGCGTTGGCACCGCAACTGTGCGCGAGTAGGTAGCATCAGCCGCAAGCGTGCCAGGGCCGGGAATGTTGGCCAGGAAGGTCGCACCGCTCAAGTTGGGCTGCGTGTTGAGGTACACCGCGTCCTGCGTCGCCGCCGAAACCGCTGCGTCACCCACATTGCTCACCACGAAGGCCACATTAATCGGCTGGCCCCATTGCCCCGCCGCAGGACCCGTCAGCGAGTTGACCGCGAAGTCGGCCGCGGCAGTCGGCGCGATGGCAACCAAGGCGGATGCCCCAATGTTGTTGGCATTTGAGGCCTCTGGCAACTGGCCATATATGTCGGCCAGGACGATGAATCGGAACGCGCCACCCGTGAAGCGAACTGGGAGCGCGAAGTTGAACGTGCGGATGTAGCTTCCGCCGATTGCCACTGTCTGAGTCGATTGAACCTCGGTGAGGAAGAGATCGTCTCCCGAGAACGTTGCATCGGTAGATAGATAGATACGGTCATGCCATGTACCAACTGCCGCGCCACCACCGGGGTTAGATATCTGCGCCGTGATTGTGACCGATGTGCCAAAAGCGGCCCCGGAAAGGCCGGAAACACTGGCGACGACCAGGTCGGGCAGGTCAATCGAGAACATGGTGCTGGCCGAGGCGATCGCGCCCGTGCGGTCGCGCACATTGGCGTAAATCGTCGTGCCCGTCGCAGATGCCAGAGTCTGGAAGACCGCGTACTGCACGGTTGGAGCTGCCCCGGTGGCAAACGTGCTCGACGAGCCGAAATCTGCGAGTGCGGTGTACGGGCGGCCCGACCACTCAACGGTCAATTGCTCATTGACCGGGAATGCCGTGTCAACATCGGTGGCAACAGCCGCGAGCGTGATCTGCGTGCCCGGAGTGATTGGCCCATACGGCCCGCCCGCAGCAATGACAGGTGCAGTATTTGTGTAGACAACGGTCGTCTGGTCGTTGGCGATCAGCGCATCAAAGTCGGTAACCGTCAGCCGCAGCGGCACGGCGTTCAGAAGCGTCAATCCCTTGGCAAGGGCATCCGCCCGCGAGATGACCGGCTGCGGAATGTTCCGCGCCGCATCATCGCCTGTGCCATCCGCTCCCAGGTCCCACTGCACAGTGTTGATGCCCGCGAACCCAGGAGCACCATCGGGGTCGCTCGAATTCAGCGCGCTTGCTTGCACACTGGTGATCGATGCGGAAACCGCATAAGGCCCGCCCGCAACGGCGATCGGCGCAATCAGATTTCCCTTTCGCAGAGCTACTCGATTGCCTGAACTTGCCTGTCCGGCAGCCACGCTGGTGCCGCGGGTGCCATCCTCGTTCTCTGCACCAATGACCACCTGGCCATTGAACGCGGCGGGCTGGACGGTGAGATAGCGGAACTCAATCGAGCCGTCGCCTTCAAACAGCACCGCTTGGAACGTGTTGGCGTTCGTCGTGCCAAACTGCAACGCACCTGTCCACTGAACCACCAGCCGGCGGGTGGGTGCAGCACCTAGCACCTGCGTGCGCACGGAGCCCGCGCCGCCGCTGGCAGGGTCAAGATTCAGATTGCTCCAGCGCGCGGCAAGAATATTGTTCGGCCGGCGCGTATCAGGAATGCTCCGCGGCTGTGCGAAGTCGAAATCAGTAGTACCAAACCGCAGGTAACCATTGGTCGACACGCCGATCTGCGTGAAGATTTCGCCGTAGTAGCTGAACGGGAAACCAATCGCCACCGTCGTGCCGCCATCGTCAGCATTGGGAAATGTCAGGGCGGTGCCCGAGCTTGAGATATCGTCGAAGGTAAATGGCAGTACGGTCGACACATACCCAACATCAGGGCAGGTCGTGTTGTTGCCACCATACGTTCCACCGGCGGCAGCGCACGCCGCGGCGGTCAGCGTTGAACAACCTGAGCTAAACGCGCAAGAGCCGACGGGGGTGGTCGTCAGCGTAATGAAGTAATCTGAGTTGCTCGGCACGCCAGACAGTGCGGAGGGCGCGGCGAAGGCAATGTAGCGCCCGGCGGGCAGCACCACGCGCATCGACGCCTCCTCACAGCGCATGGCGCGCGACTCGCCAAGGTCAAAAGTCGGCGTTGGCGCACAACCTGTGCGCCCGTCAATCAATCCGAGTTGCAGCGGGAAGTTCGCGCGACCGACAATCAGCACCTCGGCTGGCTGCGCGAGGGTGAACTGGTACCAGTCAGTGTCACGATAATCCTGGCCACCGCGCACAAACGTGCCTGACTTGCCTGCGATCGTCTGGCCCGCGGCGATGTTGGAGAATGCGTTTGGAACAGCGGAGCAACCAGCGTTGAACGTATCGACGTAGCCATTGGTGGCTGCCGGCTCGCCTTCAGCAATCGCGCCACCGGGGATGGTTATGGTGCATGGGTCGCAGGCGACGGCACCGGTGCAAGCCGTGCCGTGGGCAAAATCAAGTCGAAAGCTGCCTGTGACACCGGGTGTTGGGCTGGCAACAAGCACAAAGTACTCGCGGCCTGCGACGGTACACACGCTCACCGCAGACCGGCCAAACTCGCAGTCATCGTCATTGGCGGCGATGCAGTTAAGCGTGCCACAACTGCCGCAGTAGATGCTGATGGTCGTGTCAAAGGTGGCGAAGTTGCAAGTGTTCAGCGAAACTCGGTTACCAGTGCCGAGAAACTTGAACCAGATGCCGGGGCCGGTCGGGGCAGCGCCGGAACAGGGCGTTACCGCATCAACTGTTGCTGTTGCCGTGCTGCCGATGATGGACTGAAACGGGTTGAGCGCATTAACAACCACGCTGATGGCCTGTGCGCAGGTGTCACTGCTGCTCAGCGGGAGGGTGCGCGTGACAGTGACGCTGTCGAGAGCCCACGGCTCATTGCAGAGCGACTCCAATCCCGAGGCCGCAAAATCGACAATCTCGGTGGCAGCACTGGCCCGGAACACCAGCGAAACTGGGAGGGCGTAGGTCTGCATCGAACCACAAGTCGGGAAGCCGAAAACGCCGGAAATCGTGGCATTCGTGCCCGGCGGGCTTTGCACCGCTGCGGGGAAGGCCTGCGGATAGCTGGCCAGTTGACCCGGAAAAACGCTGAACGTCGTACGGAATGAACTTCCGCCTCGCTGCGAGATGCTCCAAAAGTCCGGCCCTGCTCCAAGGTTGCCGTCGCCATCCCAAGTTGCCATGACCAGCACCGAAACATCGATGCGATACCAGTCCCCCGCCACCAGATTGTTCAGCGTCAGCGAGGTCGTCTCGTTGCTATACAGTCCAAGGTACTGCAACTGACCATTGGTGCTGCTGCCCACCCGCACGTTCGAGAATCCGGGCGCAAGGCCGACATTAAAGTCGGCGGTGTAAACAACTTGAGCGCGCGCCCCGGTTGTGCCCAGCACAAGCACGAGTGCAAGCGCAAGCAGGGGTGCCATGGCCTCGGCGAGCCCGCGGACAGATTCGTGCCCGGCACGAAGAATACGGGCGGAGGATGAAAACGTGCGCTTCATAGAAGAGCTCACACAGCAGAGACAGGTAGAGACAAGAAACACAAACAAATCAGACAAGCGTGCAAGTGCCGACGGCCAGCCCGCGCTTATGCGCGGCGACGACGGGCCGCAACCAAACCGGCCAGGCAGAGCAAACCAAAGGCCGATGGCGTGGGCAAGTGCAGGAAGCCGCCACCCCATGCAACGACGGTCTGAGTCGGGCCGAACAGCGAGTTCAGCCAGATCCAGTTGCCATTCTCACGCACGTACACATCGATGTTGTCGAGAAAGAGCGTGCTGCCATTGAGCAGTTGCAGTGACTCAAGCGCGGTGGCCTGACCGACACCGAAGATGTAGAGCGCCTCGGGCAGATTGCCGCCGCGGTTGCCGTTGTTGGCAAGGTCGGTCATCTGCAACTGGGCGGCGGTGGATACCGAGCCGAGTTGGATGCGGCCGACACCAAAGTTGCCGTTGTTGGCAGGGTTAATCGGGCCCAGGTTCAGCCCGGCTGCCTCGAAGAAGTGAACGCCCGCCGCGGCAAAGTTGAGGATGGCCGACTGCATGACCCAGTTGGCCTCAACTGTGCCATAGTTGTAAACATGCTTGCCGATATTGATGGTCGCACCCGGCGCAACGTTGATGGTGCCACCGCGCACGATCAGCGACCGGGTGATGGCGAACGTTGATTGATCATCGGCGATCGTTGCTGCGGATTGATTGGTGATGGTCAGATCACCGAACTCCATGCGTCCGCCTTGGCTTACGGTGAAGCTGACCGCCGGAGTGCGGTTGTTGTTGTTCGTCGCATTGACGTTGGTGATCGGACCGAAGCGGATAACGGAGCCCGGGTTGACCGCACTAAACGCAAGCTCATCGTCCTCATTAACACTAACGATCGATATGTCACGCAGCGACGGAAGATTGATCACGCCCCCGTTGCTCGCTGTGACCGAGATCGTGTTGCGGCCGGTATTCGTGCCAAACACCAGCGAGCGGAGACCGGAGAGCGTCAGGGTTGAGCCAGTGCCATCAGCCCGGTACATGGAGAAGTTGGACCCCCAAAAGTAGGCATTATTCGCAGAAATCATTCCCGCATTGACAAACGAAGCCCCGTTGGTGACATCGATGATGGTCTGATCCATATTGGTCAGCGTGGCGGCGTTGAGATTGATCGTGCCGATGTTGCTGATTGCAAGCGAGCTTTGCGTGAGCGCGGTCAACGCGGGCAGACTCACCGCTCCTCCTGCACTGACATTAAACTGGATTCGTGAAGCGGTCGTCAGTGCCGGCGCAGTCAGGGTGTTTCCTGCACCAGCGGTGAAACGCACTCGATCATTGGTATTACCGATGGCGGAAATGGTCGTCAACGAACTGAGATTGAGCGTTGAGCCAGAGCCCGTCAGCTCAAGATTCAAGGTGTCATCCTCGCCAGCCGTGCCCACAATGCTCGTTAGAGCAGAGAGGTTGACTGTGCCACCATCCCGCGCCGCGATGGTGTAGATGTTCTGGCCGGAAATGGCGTATGTAAGCGAGGTAACGGCTGCGGCGTTGAGAACGGTGCCTGCGCCAGTCGCTGTGAGGATGTCGATATTGGCGCTATTCCAGATGTAGATATTGGTGTAGCTTGGGTCAGAGAGCGTAAAGCTTTGGCCGCCGCTAAGAAGCACCCGTGAGTTCGAGAAGTCGGTGATCGTACCCGTCGTCAGGCCCGGACCGCTGATTGACAACAGCGTGTTGGTGATGGCTGCAAGCGCCGGCGCCTGGATGGCCGCGCCAGCACCCAGTGAATAAGTGAAGCGATCAACACTTGTAAGACCGGGTAGTGAGAGAATGCGGCCAGCCGCCAGAGTTATGCTACTGGTGTTAAACGTGGCGAGCTGCGGCAAGGAGATCGTGGCGCCGGAGGCCAAGCTGATCGCGCTCCCGGTGGAGAGCGTCGTCAGCAGTGGCGCCGTAACCGATGCACCCGCGCCCAGCGAAAAACGAGTGTTGTTGGCTGTTGCCAGGGCAGGCAGGGCCTGGGTCTGATTGGTACCCACATTAAAATCGACAAAAGCGTTGCCGGTGCCCGGAAGGTTGATCGTGGCCAGAGAGTTCAAGTTGATGGTGCCGGAGTCCACGTTGAACCGCAGCACATCATCATCACCATTGTTGATGACGATGGATTGCAGACCAGACAGATTGACCACACCACCATCGCGAGCGGCCACGGTCATGGTCACCGGCCCATAGTTGGTGGTGTAGTTAATCGTTTGAAGCGAGGAGAGATTCAGGATGGAGCCAGCGCCGGTCGCCGTGAACAGATCGAAGCTGTTTCCAAAGTAGTTCTGGGCGGTCTGGTAGTTCCAGTTGGTATCCGTCACTCGATTGTAATTCAACCCGCCGCTCACCCGAATCGCGGTGCGGTCGATTTGCGAGAGCAGCCCAGTGGTAACTCCCCACGTCGGTGAGGGGGTCAGCAGCGTTTCGGTGAGCGTCACTAAATTGGGTGCATTGAAGGTTGCACCGTTACTCATTGCGAAAATGACTTTGCTGGCGGTCGCAAGTGCAGGCACGTTCAACGTGTTGCCAGCATCGGCCGTGAACACCGTTCGGTTGTTGCCGTTGCCCCCCTGGCCTATGGTCGTCAGTGAGTTGAGGTTAAGTGTCGAGCCAGCCCCGAGCACATCGAAGTAGAGAAAATCGTCTTCACCGGCGACGATGCTGGTGGTCGTCAATCCCGACAAGTTGAGTGCGCCGCCGTTGCTCGCTGTCAGCCGGAAGTTGCCGCTACTCGATGCATAAGTAAACGTGGCGAGCGAGGAGAGGTTCAGAGAACTGCCCGCACCATCAGCGGAAAACAGGGGGAAGGTGGCACCGTTGTACACATATGACGTGGCGTAGCTGGTCGCTGTCACCGCGTTGAACGTCGCTCCGCCAGTGACAAAGAATCGCGATGAGTCAATGTTCGTCAGATTCGAGATTGCCGTCGTACTGCCGGGGCTGATCGAAAGGGTGCTCGTCGTCAGCGTGCGCAGCGCCGGGGCGGAGAACGTGGAACCCGCACCCAGCGTTAGCGCAAGCTGGGATGCAGTCTGAAGCAGCGGAACAGAAAGTGTCGAGCCAGCCGAGAGCGTGGCAAATAGCTTCTGCGCACTGGTCAGTGCTGGAAGCGTCAGCGAGCGACCGTCGTTGAGCGTGAACCGGGTGCCGGTGTTGGTATGACTGCTAACATTGGTGATTGTCGCCAGAGCGTTTAGATTCAGCGTTGAACCAAGACCAGAAAGCTCAAAGTTCAATGTGTCATCGTCGTCAGCCCAGTTCTGAACGCTCGTAAGCCCGGCGAGATTGACGCTCGCGCCGTTTCTTGCGGCGATCGTGATGGTGTTCGGTCCACTGTTGGTCGCGTAGCGAATCCGCTGCAGACCCGGCAGGTTCAGCTGCGTGCCGGGGCCGGTGGCGGAAAGCAAATCAAAGTTGCCGCCATGCCAGTACGCGGACACTAGTTCCGTGTCGCTGAAGCCCGACACCACCGCCCCATTGCTGGCAATCAGACGGGTGTTGTCGAAGTTAATGACTGCACCAAAGGTGATCGAGGTGGTGCCATCGAAGACCAGCGTGCTGTTCGTAAATGACGTTGCTACGGGTGCTGAGAACGCGCCCCCCGCCGCGATATTCAGCGAAACGCGAGTCGCGCTCGTCAAAGCGGGCAGTGAGAGCGTGCGGCCGGCGCCGATCGTAAATTGGGTGACATCGTTGGTATTGCCGATGCCGGTAATCGTCTGCAGATTGCTAAAATTGATGTTCGAGCCGGCGCCGGTCACCTCAAAGTTCAAGATCTCGTCCTGACCGGAGATCACGCCCAGCGATGTCAGACCGCTGAGGTTGATCACGCCGCCATCGCGAGCTGCAATAGTCACCGTGTTGCGGCCCGAGTTGGTACCGATCGACAACGTTTGCACGCTAGACAAGTTGAGGATTGAGCCGGCACCAGTGGCAGAGTACAGCGTGTAATCGCCGCCCCAATATCCGAAGTGGCTCACTGCGGTCGTCGCACCACTCGAGAACGTCCGGCCATCAGAGACCAGGACGCGGGTGTTGTCAATGTTGGTCAGCGTGCCGAGCGTCAGGTTCAGGCCCGCATTTACGTTCAGCTCAGACCGCGTGAGTGTTGCGAGATTGGGGGCGTTGAGAGAACCGGTACCAGTCAGATTAAAGCGAACGCGGTCGGCATTGATCAGCCCTGTGAGGTTCAGCGTGGCACCAGTGCCGATGTTGAAGAAGACCGCTCCGTTTCCGATCGCGTTCTGGTTGATGGATTGGAGGCCGCTGAGATTGAGCGAGCCGCCGGTATTGACGTTGATGTTTAGCAGGTCGTTGTTGCCGGTCAGGTTCTGCAAGGTCTGCAAGCCCGACAGGTTGATCGATCCGCTGTTGGTAGCGGAGATGTCATTCGTGTAGTTGCCAAACTGCGTGCTGCCATAAACCAGCGAGGTCAGCGATGCCGCGTTGATCTGCGAGCCAACGCCAGATGCCGAGAAGAGCGAGTCGGTGATACGGCCACTATTAGCGCCACCACTATTCCACGTCACTGCATTGAGATTGATGACGCCACCGGCTGTAGCCGCAAACCGAGCGAGTACACCGAGTGCCGAGGGGTTGCCCTGCGTGCTGAACAGGCCCAAATCACTTGCCGCGATCAACCCGTTGATCGATGCATCATCGAGTACCCGGTACGTGCGACCGAGCCCGACGTTGAACGTCGAGTTGCCGATGGTGAAGTCCTGCACCTGGATGAGCGTGGGCGTCAGCGCATCGAGCGTCACGGTGCGGCCATCGCCAATTATCGCGCTAAACAAGTTACCGCCGTTGTTGATCGGCACCGCCCCGACCGCGCCACCCGTCCAGTTGAGCGGTGCGCTATACGCCGAACTGCCCGCCCCGTTGTTCCAAGTTAAAGCTGTCTGGCCTTGCGCAGCGGTCCCTGCCGCCAGAAGAAGCGCAACGACCGTGAGCATGCCGCCGCGGCGGACCAGCTTTGCCACTGGAGCGTTTGCGAGGGCGCGAGAGGTTGAGTTGACGTTGGTAGCGAAACAAGCCATTTGACAGCACTCCTAAATCTGGGCCTTCCAAAGCACACACCCCCACTCCCCCCGCCCGAATCCACTCCTCCCCGCGCGTCCCGCCGCCCCAACCTTCCCTGACCACCTCAACCCAAGACACTCCGGTTGCGGAACGTCCCATCGCACTTTCTGCAATTCCGCTCTTTCCGACCGGAGTCAAATTCCCTGCACACTGTCAAGCACCAAGCAACGCTTATGTCAAACGAAATCCGACTTCCCATGCCGAACCAGCTGGGATCCCATCCAACCGGGGGCGAACCGGTCAGCGGGGAGCAACTATGAACCAACTCAATCACACTCGGACGGGTCTTGCCGAAACCGATTTGCGGACCGATAACGCCGAAGCGACGGGATAATCATGGTGCGCAAACGCTTCTCGCGGAAGCCGTTTGGCGCACTCTGACGCCCATTGAATGACGTACTAATCGAACATAGGCAAGTTTTTTGGCTCTCAACGCTCGTCCAGACGCAGCGGGTGTGACGCTCTCCGTAAGTGGGCTGCTACTACATTACAGGAGTCTGACGTCGTGTCAAGTGAAAAGTGAAGGTGCGTCAAAGATTGACAGATCCCTCCAGTAACTCTCGATGACAAACTGGGGGTTTTACTAAGGCAAGGTCGCGGCGGACCAAACAGTAATGAATCTTCGCACATCTGCTGGCCAACGGCGCATCGCGGGTTAGACTCTCTGTGGAGCAACGGAGACCAACCTATGGCATCAACCTACGCGCATACCGGCTTTTCAGTCGCCCTTCTTGCATTGCTTGCGGGCACTGCCGCTGCGCAGCCCGCGAACAACTTTTGTAACACGCCCGCAAGCATCGCTGGCACGGGGAGTTTTTTCTTCACGTGCATCGGCGCATCCACTGATGGCCCCTCGCTGCTTGCCTGTGGAGCCGGGACTGCCTTCAACG
>Ga0105048_10006308_pt1 | contig 19117 bp, 15 predicted proteins | sample MAT05_FD_78382 | JGI IMG/M metagenome (GOLD analysis project Ga0105048, IMG submission 78382) | Freshwater microbial communities from Lake Fryxell liftoff mats and glacier meltwater in Antarctica - MAT-05 | ecosystem: Environmental > Aquatic > Freshwater > Ice > Liftoff microbial mat | place... | reverse complement strand
GCCGCCGCCATAAGCACCTACCGGCACCCGTATAAGTGTTTGCACCGGAAATTTGCCACAGCTCAAATAACAGCTTTTGGATATTTCTGTAACCAACTGGTTAAAGCCGGGGTACATATAATCGGCAAACTGCACTTCCACAATGGGCATTGCACCCACGGCACACATGCCTATTGTGGAGCCAATAATGTAAGCCTCTTGTATAGCCATATTAAATACCCGGTGGTCGCCAAACTGTTCGGCCAGCGTGGCCGCTTCCCTAAAAACACCTCCCAGCCTCCGGCCCACATCCTGCCCGTACAATAGAGCCGTTGGGTGATCTTCCATTATTTCTCTTATGGCAAACAGGGCTGCGTCCACCATTAGCACTTTGTCAGCACCTGCCGGTGAGCGTTCGCCTTTTTCTGCGGTAACAACAGACGGGGCAAATACATGGGTGGAAACGGTTTGCGGGTTGGGTTCGGCAGCGGCCACTGCTTTTTCAAACGCCGCCATTATTAATATGGCAGCTTCGTTTTCTAATTGATTTATGGCTGCTTCAGCCACGCCCACCTCTAACAAGCGTCTCCGCAATTTGGGGCCCGGGTCGTTGAGGGCATGTTTGTTCAGGTCTTCTTTGGTACGGTACATTTCTTTGCGTACACCGCTTGTATGGTGACCGAGCAATGGCACTTTTGCCTGTACCAGATAAGGTCCTTTTCTTGCCCTTACATGGCTTATTACCTGCTCCATCATGGCATAGCTTTCTTCAAAATTGCTCCCATCTATCCGTACCCTGGCCATGCCTTTAAAACCAGCAGCATATTCGTAGGCGTCCATAGCCCTTGCTTCGTGGCTTGTTACGCTTATGCCCCATTCGTTATCCTGTACCAGGTAAATTATGGGCAGGTTTTTTAAAACCGCAAATTGAAAAGCCTCGCTTACTTCCCCTTCGGTAATGCTTGCATCGCCAAGGGAGCAGATGACAATGGGAGCAGCCTCCCTGCCCATCAAAGTAGGGTTCTGCGAGGAGTCCGAAACAGCGTCTTCGCTGCTCAAATTTTCGCGTTCTAAAGCCTCACCTTTGGAGGGGTTGGGGAGGCTGCTTACTCTGGGCGGCTTGGGGAGGCTGCCGAGGCTTTCAAGAAACGCTATTCCCTGTGCTATACCCGTGGTGGGTATTACCTGCATACCTGTGGCACTGCTTTGGTGTATAATGGTTGGTTTATCGCTTCCCCTATAATTGGGGTGCGAATAATAGCTGCGACCGCCGGTAAAAATATCATCGGTTTTGGCCAGTAGTTGCAGCATTAGTTGGTAGGGGGTAAAGCCGAGGCCGAGTAAAAGGCTTTCGTCGCGGTAGTAGGGGCTTACATAATCGCTGGGCTGCAAATGCAGGGCGGTGGCAAGTTGTATGGCTTCGTGGCCACGGCTGGTGCTATGCACATATTTGCAAATGGCCCGGTTGGCTTCATAGGTTTCAGCCATGTTTTTAGCTGCGCACATGTGGCTGTATGCTTTTATTAAAATGGCTGTATCCATTGGGGTATGGTTGCTAATTGTTGCGGGGCAAATGTAAGCAGATGGATGCTGAAGCTAACGGTCGTTAGTTTAGTAGCGTTAAAGTTTTTGGGGCATTTGGGGTTGGTTCTTTTTTGCAAAAAACATTTTGCTCTATGGTAAACATTTTGGGTTTCATTTTGGAATGTAGTAGCGATAAGCTCAATAACGGTCAATAGTAAATGAGTGCCAAATAATCGCATTGGCGTCAAGATAAGGATGTAAAAAGGGGGTTAGAATTGTAAAAAGAAAAATTAGGTGGTAGATATACGGTTCCATTCCTAACCCAAGGCTTCAGCCTTGGGACTGCTTATGCTTGCCACTTCCCAAGGCTAAAGCCTTGGGTTAGAAAATGTTCTCTGAAAGTGTTGATAGTGTTGTATTTCAGCGTTTCGTAAGAAAATTAACTGGACCCCAATGCGAAATAATCGGGATATTTCATGCGACGCCAATGGAGCCTTATTGTAGCACTACACCCTGGCTCAAAATAAAAAATCCACTAAGGTTCTCGAATAAACAGAAGGTGAAATGAATAACGAATGGCCAAACAAGTGGCGGAAACTTTAAAGAAGTTCATGCCTTTTGAGGTATCCACGTGACAGGCATAAAAAAAATAACCCCGGCAAAGTGATAGATGGGCGCCCCGGTTGTTGTTTGGTTATGAAGCTTATTATGCTTTAGAATCGGCCAGCATACGCAGTTTTATCAATTGCTCGGCTACCAGCATATCTACCGGCCGGGTAAGTTTTATATTGATGTCTTCGCCTTCCATCAGTTTTACCTGTATGCCAAAAGCCTCAACCACACTGGCTTCGTCGGTAAATTTTTCTTTAAACTCAATATTAAATGCCGGTAGTAAAATTTTACTATGAAAGGTTTGTGGGGTTTGCACCATCAGCACATTATTGCGATCTACGGAGTGGGTTCCGGTTTCGGTTTGGATACGTACACTGTCTTTAGAAGGCAGCACGGGGATGGCGGTGCCATATGCCAGGGCGGTATCGTAACAATAGGTAATAAGCCTGGGCGTAACCAGGCAGCGAACGCCATCGTGAACAAATACGATGCCTTCGTCGTGTATAAGTTCCAATCCGTTTTTTACAGAGTGGAAACGGCTTTCGCCGCCAATGGTTATTTGTATTTGCTTCCGGTCGAAATAAGCATCCAGTATTTCTTCGCCCAGGGCTGTATGCTCCGGTGGCAGCACCAGAATAATTTGTATGTCTGCAAAAGCATCCATAAAAGCTTTGAGGGTGTAATACAGCACGGGCTTGTCGTGCAAGGGTAAAAATTGTTTTGGCATGTCGCTGTTCATCCGCTTGCCAATGCCGCCAGCCACTATCACTGCATATTTCTTCATAAAATAATCTTTTAACAACCCAAACATAATACAACGGGCCGAAAATTAAACCTAATGAACATTGTAACTTGCTGCCTATGAAGGTTCACGGAAAAATAATATGGATCAGCCTCTTGGTTTTACTGGCTTCCTGTGGTAGTAAAAGATTGCCTTCTCCGGCTGAAACGGTTGCTTCTTTACAAGAATTACAGGAGCTGGCAACGGTGGAATACACAGTTACCAAAGTAATAAAGGCCAACGATAACCAAACCTGGTACAAGTTTGGCGACCGAAAAATACTCATCACATCTGAGGCTACACTTAAGGCAGGCATTGATTTTGGGGCATTGACGGCAGAAAGCATCGCTGTTGATGGAAAAAAAATCAGCATTCAATTGCCACCTCCTAAAATTTTTTCGGTCAACCTGCCCCCGGAGAATATCAGGGTCGCTTTTCAGGGTGTGGGTATTTTTCGCAGCCCCTTTACCAGTGGCGAAAGAGATGCGCTGCTGGCACAGGCCGAACAGCAGATTCGAAATAGCGGCACCGAACTCGGCATTCTGGAACAGGCCAAAACGAATGCCCATTTGTTTCTGTCTAATTTTTTATTGCAGTTGGGTTTTGAAGCAGTGAAACTGAGTTTTGACAAACCAGTATATGATACTTTTTGGACAAGGTAGAATGCGGCCGCCAGTTAGCAGTTACCAGTTAGCAGGCAGCAGTTAACCAGCAACCTGTAAGCAGTAACTGCCAACTTAAATTACAATGATGAAACGTTTATACAATTTGATAAGAAGGCCACTGGTTTTGGTGTTATTGCTGTTGGCAATTGTGTTTCTTTTTCAGCGGCTCAATTTTTTTTCAGGTATAGGAAACTGGTTTAAAGCCAAACCCATATTGATAGACAATACGCCTTTGGTGATAAAAGAAATAAAAGCTATAGCCCAACTAAACACCGCCACCATGTACCAGGAAATAGTGGTGGATTCCTCGGCGATAACTTCTGTGGGCCCAATGATCATCAACCCATTTTCGTTTGTACCCAGGCCGGTGGTAACAAAAAAGGAAATTGTACTCATTATCAAAGGGCGGGTTACGGCTGGCATCAACCTGAAAAATTTATCGGAGAAAGAAGTGTTCGTAAAAGATGATTCGGTGAGCATTGCCCTGCCCCCGGCGGTAATTACTGATGTATTTTTAAACCCCTCAGGTATAGAAACCTTTTATGAAAGCGGCAGTTGGAGCAATGAAGAAGTGCTTATGGTAAAGCAAAGTGCCCGCAGAAAATTACTGGCCGAAGCTGGACGGCAGCAACTGCTGCAAAAAGCGGATGCGAAAGCAAAGGCACTGATAGCGCAGTTTTTGCGGGTAGCACAGTTTAAAAAGATCAACATCCATTAAGGCCCTATTTTAAATTATAGCTTACCCCTGCGGATACCTGACAGTGCATAGCCCCCTGTGCTATCCGCAGCATCCGCATTGTATTATTATTATGCGACAGTTTTTAATTGCAGTTCCCTCAGATAACACCTGAAAACTGTAGGATAAACCCGGATATTTGAAATCTAAAAATGGTTTTTATGAAACTGCTGCTTTACACCTTATTTGCGTTATCAGGAATGCTTGTTTTTGCCTGCAACGAAGCGGAAACCAACACCAACCCCGGCAACGACGCCACAAAAAAAGCGCTTACTAAAGAAGACAGTGCCTTTAAAGACGCCATGGCCGTACACGATGAGGTGATGCCCAAAATGGGCAAACTAATTGGTTACCAAAAAAAAGCGCAGCAGCGGTTGGATTCAACGGCTGTTTTACTAAAGCAAAAAGCATTACCAGGAGCCAAAGATTTTATGAAAAGAGTGGATTCATTGTTGTTACAGCTAAGGCTGGCCGAAAAAGGTATGAATGACTGGATGGAGGGCTTTAACCCCGAACCCAAGTTGCCTACAACAGAAGAACGCATCGCCTATTTTGAAGACCAGAAGATTAAGGCTGAAAAAATGAAAGCAGTTTTTTTTGCTGCATTAAACAATGCTAAAGAAATGTTGGGTGAGTAATTCCAAACATCGCTCACTAAACAACTGCAATACTGTCGGGCATCTGGTTAGTATTATTTATAACTTCCAACTCCGTTTTAACGGCTTCATTATCGGGAGCAAGCTCCTGCGCCTTTTTAAAGCAGGCCATAGCTTGGCTGGTGTGTGAGGATTTATAACAGAGACCAAGTTGGTAATGGACTTCCCAATCGTCGGGAAATGCAGCCTCAAATTGTTTATAATAGAAAATGGCTTCTTCAAAATTGCCTTGCTCCCTGTAAATCACTGCCCGATTAAAAGCGGCATATACATTATTGCCATCGGCACCGGTGGCTTTGATAAAGTAATCAAGCGCAATTTTCTTCTGGCCTTCATTTTTTTCAATTACGCCCAGGTAATTATAAGCATCGCCCGGTTGGGGATTTAATCCGGCAGTCTTTAGAAAACACTCTTTCGCTTCCTCCATTTTGTTAAGGCCGTAATGCAACACGCCCATATTAAACCATGGCTGGAAGTTATTGGGGTCGGCTTCCACCGATTGCCTGTAGTAGCTTAAAGCTTGCTCGTTTTCTCCTTTCTTGGATTGTAACAACCCGAGATAAAACAGGGCATCACTATAGCCCGGTTCAATTTCGAGCAATCTTTTAAAACAATTTTCAGCCTCGGTAAATTTTTGTTGATTGTAATACCATTCGCCCAAATTATAATGCGGACGGTAGTTTCCGGGTTCTGCTTCAATAGCTTTATTGAAATACCCAAATGCCATCTCACCATTATCTTCAGCCACCTCTATTAACCCCAAATAATTTAATGCCGCACAATACCCCGGATCAATTTCAATTGCTTTTAAAAAACAGGTCCGGGATTCGGGTAAATTATTTTCCCTGTAATAAAGAATGCCCAAATTGTAGGCGGGTAGAATATTATCCGGATTTGCAGATATGGCCTTCAAATAAAAATCAATGGCTTTTTGGTTATCACTAGAATCCTGTTCTATAAGCCCAAGATAATTTAAGGCATTGCTATAATCTGCTTTAAGGGCTATCACCTCTAGAAAATATTTTTTGGCCAATTCCATTTCCCCTGCATGGTAATAGGTAACTGCCAGGTTGTACTTTGGCGATACATAATTTTTATCTGCCATAATAGCTTTAAGATAATAATCAATTTCGCCGCTGGTATTGCCTTTGTCGGATTCAATTAATGCCAGGGTATAATACGCATTAGTATTGGCGGGGTTAATTTCTAAAGTTTTATTAAAATACATTTCGGCCATCAACAGGTCCTTGGTATTGAAATACCACGCCCCGAGGCTATTCGTGGCCAATTCACTTTTTGAATCGGCAGCAAGTGCTTTTTCGTAATACGCCTTTTCAGCTTCCTTATTTCCTCTTTGTAAAGCAATCATGCCTAAATAATGCCATCCTTTACTATAGGCCAGGTTTAATTCAACTGTTTTCAAGAAATACTTTTCAGCTTCCTCCCACTTATTTTCGTTGAAATATAATATACCCAGGTTGTAAACCGGCTGATAATCCCCCGCATCTGTTGCAATGGCTTTTGTATAGTAGTCCACAGCAGCTTCAATATTTCCTAAAGAATTTTCCAAAAAGCCCATATAATTGAGTGCTTCACCATAATGGGAATTTATTTCGATTGATTTCAGAAAATGCTCTTTTGCCCCCAGCAGGTTGCCATCCTGGTATGTAAGCACCCCAAGGCTATAATATGCCAAATAATTGCGGGGATTGGTTTGGGTAGCTGTATTGAAATACTCAATTGCTTTACTCTTATTACCCTCTGACTCAATAAGGCCGAGCTGGTAATAGGCGTTGCTGTAATCTGGATTAATGGCCAGGGTTTGCAAAAAACATTCCCTTGCTTCATCCATTTTCTTATCGTTATAGTAGAGTATCGCCAAATTATAAAACGGCCTGTAATTACCCTCGTCTGCCGCCATCGCTTTTTTATAATAGTCAATGGCCTGCTCCTTATTGCCATCTGTTTCTTCCATATAACCTATATAGTTAAATGCATCACTGTAACCGGAGTTGATCTCGATGGTTTTTAAAAAACAGGTTCGGGCTTTGGCAACGTTTTGCAATTCATAATTTAATACACCCAGGTTGTACCACGATAAATAATTGTGCGGATCTAAATTGTTGATGGTTTCGTAATCCAACGCTGCATGGGTATAGTTTTTTTGCAGCATATACGAATACGCACGTGCCAGCAAAATGTCTACGTCCTCTGTTCCTTTGAGGCTCAGTGCCTTAGTATAATCTGCTATGGCAGCATCGTAATTGTTTACCAGGTTGTAATAACTGGCCCGTTGCTGGTACAGTAAATAATTGCCCGGCGATTTGTCTATCTGTTCGTTAAGCAACCGGAGCGACTCATCTATTTTTTCGGCCATCGCCCCACTGCTGCCCAGGCGTTCCCACTTGGCCATAAGTATGGGTATTACCAGCCAGTCGTGGCCTATTTCGTAACTCGATTTAATGCCTGTGGAGGTAATCTCTTTTAATAACCTTTGCCTGGTGAGCTGCGTTAACAGGGCCTCGCTGATGCCATGCTCCGTAACAATAATTTCTTTATATAGTATTAGCTTTCTCTGGTCGGCTTCGTAAATCATTTTTTCTTCTATCAGCACCCGCACTTTTAATGCCATTTGTTCATCAAGCCCAAGTTCAGTAAGCACCGTTTTGTAGTAATCGCTTATCATGTTTTGCGGCTGCGGTATCTCGTCAATATTAATAATCCGGTCTTCATCCGCAGGGGCAACTTTTCTTTCTATATGGGTGCAAATAATCTGAAGGGTAAAAGGCTCAATTTTATAATCTTCAAAATTGTTTTCGAGGTCGTAATCGGGCAGGTTAAACAAAAAGTCTGTAATAAAACTGGCTGTAACATCAGCAATGGTAAAGGCGTCTGTGATGTATTTGTCCGGAAACCCAGGCAGGTTTGCAGGCTCCATAATGGCCTTTTTAGCCTGCACTTTTGTAAGTGGCCTTATCTCGTACGATTGCTGCAGCAAGTCGGGCAGCACATGCCGGAGCCGCATTATAAGGCTCAGTTTATCTGAGCGGATGGCGAATAGAAACTTTACTGGAACAGATGAATATAAAATTTCATACTCATCATCGGTAAGCAGGTCGTTGTTTTCTACATCATGATCTTCAATGGCCAGCCGGATGCTATCGGGCAGGTTGGTACTTACCACTTCTTTTAACTGCACCAGCAGTTCATTAAATTGCTGGTGTGGGTAAGTAAAAAGTTCCTCCATCTGATCAAAAATGATAAGGTGTGTTACCTCTCTTTTATTGATTCGGTAGCTGTATTGCAGTTGCTTGAGCCGGAACCAAAGGCTGCCCCGCAATGATGGGTCGAGAAATGAAGCCAGTGGCCTGGACTCCTGGCGGTTTTCGCTTTCGTCAAACTGCAGGCTCCGTAGTTTATCCATCAGGGTCTCACTGTCCTGCGGCGACCAGGAACCAATTCTTACCGGGGCAAACATGATGCAGCGTTTATCGGCCGGGTTGGTATTTATTTTTTCTTCAATCAGTGGCTTAATGCCGGCATAAATAAGAGAGGTTTTGCCGATGCCCGATTTACCTACCAGCACTGTAGACTGGTTTAGTAAAATACTATTGTACAAAATAGCAATATCGTCCTCCCTTCCGAAGAAAACACTCCGGTCGGTTTGTGAAAAAGGTTGAATGCCGGGGTACCGGTATATTGCTGACATAAGTGTGGTTTTATTTTTTCAGGAATGTAATCGTTGATGTTTACTAACCCGGTTAAAAAAATCAGGGAAAAGAGAGCCGGCCATTTATGCCCCATACAATTTTATTGCAAGGCGGCATTCCAGTATGGCCTCATTATTTATTGGCGAAATGGCTGCAATACCAGTATTAAACGCTTTGGCATAATCCACTTGAGCCCGGGCATTAAAAACGTAATCAAGAAAACCATTTACAAAAATAGATATACCATCATCGTTTATGGCACCCTCGCAACCAATGCAAAATGGCACACCGGTTTTTTCGTGCAATTCTTTTGCCAGCAAACTGCTGTGGCAGCAGGCTAGCAATATGCAGGTGAGTTGGTTTTGAGGATTAGCCGTCAGGTTCGAAATTGTAGTCATTAAAGCATCATGTCTTAGCCTGTCATCTTCACTATCTTTTTCGAACGATAGTGTATTCGCATTGTCCTGGTCAAACGGCCCATATCCGTGTGCCGATATAATAATCACTGTGGGAAAATCCTGAATGATGGTATCCCAAAATTCGGTTTTTGATGCTGCAGCAATTCTTTTTAAATCAGTACAAAGTTGAACCTGTGGTTTTTGATATTTATTCTCGATGCGTTTGTACTCAGCATCCAGCCTCATAGGCTGGGTTCCTCTTGGGTTGGCCGAAAACATCCTGATGATACATTTTTTCCCAACGGGTAAATTGCCGTTCGCATTGGGCAGCGGTACTGGAGGATTGCACAAATTTTTAACGGCCTCCAAAAATTGAAGGGTGCTTTCTTTAAAAAATAAAAGGTCGAACTGGTTTTGGTAAAATTTGATGTTATCGTCCGCAGTATCATCAGCGTTGATAATGGCCTTTTTTTCCTTGTTATGACCTATCAGTTTTTGAAGGATAAAAAATATGATTTTAAGATACCAGCGGCCATAGCCAAAACCCAGGAACAAAAAAGTACTGGCTTGCTGTATCACCGTATGTAAATGACCAACCAGTTTTTTATCTACCGGAGAAATATTGTACATAAACTCCAGAAAATGATCGAAAGTGGCTACCAGCGACTGGGTATCGTCATACACGCCCATTAAATTCAAAATTAGCATTTCGCCGTTTTGCGTAAGGGGCTCGTCGGCGGTTATGGCAGTATATTTTAGTGCCCCACTGTGATGGTCAAAATTTCGTTTATACAACCCCGAGCCGGATTTGTAGTAAACAAAAGAATGCCTGATATTTTTTGCAGCAAGTGCCCTTGATAAATAATCGTCGGGTGACAACGAAATGACCAATTTAAAGGGAATTGCCATCAGCAATTCATAATGCCCAGGAAGAGGTTTGGCGGCATAAAATTTTTTAATTTGGCTTAAAATGAAGTTCTTCATTTTAATGTCCTCTGCCTGGTTGGTGCGATTTGTATAAAAAAAACCATCCGGCAGGGAATACTGTGTTTCCTGCATGTTTGGCTGTGTGTGGATCATCTGGTACAAGCCGTCTTCCTTACCCAGATCGATATTTTCGTCGCCAATAAGCGAAAAGCCCGGGCCAATTACGGCAGCGCACATTCCGTCATTAAGACTACTAATAAGGTTTTCTAAATCTACATCTTGCATGGGTGTGCTATTTGCTTAAGTTAAGATTTATAGTCGTGTCGGGTAAAATGGCATAAGGTTCCACCTCGCTTCTTGCCGCCGTTATTTTTTCGGCCAGCCGCAACCGGAATGTGGGCGGCTTATTGCCGGAGAAAAAGCTTTTTTCGTAAAACACCTGGTACGCCTTAACGGCTATCACTAATGGCACCCCGTTCTTGTTTTCCATCACCGCTTCGTTCCCTTTCTTTATATCAAAACCAATATTTGCATCAACAACATTTGTAATGCCGCCCTGCACCGATCCGCTGCCGCCGCTGTTACCTGCATCTCTAAACCGAAACAATTTTGATTTTATGGTTTCGGTTATTATAAACAGGTCGTCATCTTTTAGGTACTGCAAGGTGTTTTTACCAGAGGTATCCAGCCGGGCATCGCCCAAAAACTTATCCAGTTCGGCAAAGCCAATAACATCTTTCTTAAGGCCGTCTATGTCAAACTGAACCTTCTTTTCCTTAGTCAGCTTTAGCTCCGCTTCAATATTCTTCGAAAAAAATTGTGACAACATTTTCAGGAAGCTGACATTACTTTCCGCTGTAAGGTCCAGATTTTGAAAACCGCTGACCTTGTCGGATAATTTTTTGTCGTAAATAACAGTAGGAACTCCCAGGTTTTGTGGGATAAACAAATCTGTAAGGCTGGCGTAAAGATTGGTGATGATACCCTTTGCAGACTTATTAAAAAGTGCTCCCGGCTTAATGCCTTCTTCTGCACTTTCGAGCATGGTAAAACCCATTTGGCGAAATGTATCCATTGCTTTTTATTTTAGGGGGTATTAAATGAAAGTGAATTTAATGCTAAAACCCGAAAATAAAAACGGTTGTAAACCGGGTATTTACTTAACTGAATTTGTTCAGCACTTTTTCCATTTCGCCCACAATTGCATCGTTGCACAAATTGCCAATGCTACCCTCATGTGTATGGTGCAGTTGCTGGTAGTTGTAGGTAAATGTTCCAGCTTCGACCTCATTACCTATTTGCCTGTATGCATCCCGATAGTTGACGCCTTTGTTCACCAGTTCATTCATGGCTTCTACGGTAAAAAGGTATTTGTACTTGGGGTCGTCGAGTATGTTCTCTTTTACCTGCATATTGGCCAGCATCAATTGCATCATTTGCAGGCAGGCTTTTAGATCCTCAATAGCGGGGAACAAAATTTCTTTGGTCAGCTGCATATCTCGGTGATAGCCGCCGGGCAGATTGTTGATGAGTAATGTGAGCTCGTTGGGTGTACTTTGGATGCGGTTGCATTTGGCCCGGATGAGCTCGAATACATCAGGATTTTTTTTATGTGGCATGATGCTGCTGCCAGTTGTAAGATCGCTAGGGAAGGAAATGAATCCAAAATTCTGGTTCATGTAGAGGCAGCAATCATAGGCCAGTTTGCTTAATGTGGCTGCAATATAGCCAATGCCGGTGGCCACGGCTTTTTCCGTTTTGCCTCTGCTCATTTGGGCATATACACTGTTGTGATTCAAGGTGCCGAAATGCAATAATTCAGTGGTTCTGGTGCGGTTCAAAGGAAACGAAGATCCATAACCAGCGCCACTTCCCAGCGGATTCTTGTTGGTGATCTGATAGGTTGCTGCAAGCATTTCAAGATCGTCCACGAGGCTTTCTGCATAAGCACCAAGCCACAAGCCAAACGAAGATGGCATGGCAATCTGCAGGTGGGTATAGCCGGGCAGTAGTAGGTCTTTATATTGGCGGCTGAGCGAAATAATGAGATCGAACAATTGCCTGGTCTCATCTTTAACACTAAGCACTTCCGCTTTAAGATATAGTTTAATGTCTACCGCCACCTGATCGTTGCGGCTGCGGCCGGTATGTATTTTTTTACCGGCTTCGCCAATGCGTTCTGTCAATAACAATTCTACGTACGAGTGGATGTCTTCCACATCGGCCGGCAATTGAAAACCGGGGATGGAAACCTCCTGTAGAATGTTCTTTAACTCTGTTTGTGCTGCTTCATTTTCATCAACAGTAAGCAGTCCCACTTCGCAGAGCATTTGCACATGCGCCATGGAGCCTTGTACATCGTAAGGTGCCAGCACGGCATCAAATTCTTTGTCTTTACCAACGGTAAATGCTTCTACTAATTGGGACGTATTGGTGGTGTCTTTTTGCCAGAGTTTCATGATTGTATTAGTCTTTCTTATTTTTTAATTTTAACAGAGCCTCAATTCGTTTTAATCTTTTATCAGCCTCATTCTTTTTTTTATTGATCATCTCGTTTTGAAAAAGCCGCCATTGATTATTTATGCCTGTTTTTATGGTTACCCAATCTTTGTGAACTATATATATCGGAGCTTCTGAATCGTCAGCCAGATCAATTTCTGCGAGTGCTTCTAACACGATTTTTAAATCATTTAAAGGGTATTTCTTTTTGTAGAAAAAAAGCATCTCTTCAAAGGAATATCGTTTTAACAATGCCTCAATATCACAGAAATCTTTTTCTCTTTTCTTGAAATGATAGCATCTAATTTAAAGGAGGCAATATCTTCCAGGGAACACAATCTCAAATCATCAGTTTTATTAGGCTCACCTATAAATGGAACCGACCAATTATAGAAATCGCATTTTACACCATTGATAAAACTGCTAAAGCCAAAACGTGATGTGCTTGCAAGTTCAAACTGATTGAATTCCTGACTGAGGATGACCCTCGTTTGGTTTATGTCAAAATGTGAGGTTGTAAAAAAACCAAGGTCTACGGAAATGCGATGGCCAATTTGTAACGACAGTGATGTGCCACCCACTAAACTGAAGGCTTCTAATTCCTGTAAGCCTGTTAATTGCCTGAGTAATTTTAATGTATCGGATGATACTGTTTCGTAGTATAGCATTTAAAATCATTAAGATGCAAATCCAAAAAACGGGCAGCAAAAAAAAATGTTGCTTCCTTTAAATACGTTGCAGTTGTTAACACTTCTTTTGTCTTTTCCATTCCGTAAAAAACTACGACCTTAAGTATATCATCCCAACTGCCATGTTCAAAAACTTTCTTTATAATATAGGCTTCTTGCTTATTCTAATCCAGCTTCGTCATATCAATATCCCAAAAAGCTTTTGTTGAAAGTTCGATATTGTAAAATGGTTTCTCCATAATTAAATATACCGACTTTTATTTTTTGATCATCACCTTCTGAAGCAAGCTTATATAAGTACCAATTCCTTCTTCTATCTCCGACAGGTAAATGTATTCATCCGCAGTATGGCTCCGGGCACTGTCGCCTGGCCCCATTTTCAACGTGCAAAATGGCATTAGCGCCTTATCGCTGGTAGTGGGCGAACCGTAATAACCACGACCCAAAGCGATGCCGGCTTTAACAATAATATGGTCGAGTGGGGTAGACGTGCTTTTCATCCGGGTAGTACGTGGCTTAAATTGGCTCTTCAGGTTTTGTTTCAATTCGTGCAGTATTTCATCGAACGTATACAGTTCGTTTACGCGTACATCAATTACAAACTTGCATTGTGCGGGTACTACGTTGTGTTGCTTGTTATCGGTGTCAATAACGGTCACCGTCATCTTACTTTCGCCCAGCAACGGGCTTATTTTTTCAAACTGGTAATTACGGATCCAGTTAATATCGTCCAGCGCTTTGTACAGGGCATTCTCGCCTTCTTTGCGGGCTGCATGGCCAGCTTTACCATGGGCTGTACAGTCAATTACCATCAGGCCACGTTCGGCCACAGCCATTTCCAGTTGGGTAGGCTCACCCACGATGCCGAATTCAATGGCACCAAGATAAGGCAGCACCAATTCAATGCCATTTACACCACTAATTTCTTCTTCTGCACTTGCAGCAAAAACCACATTGTATGTTAGGTTTTCCTGGTCGTAAAAATGCAGGAAGGTGGCTATCAGCGACACCAAACAACCACCTGCATCATTGCTGCCCAGGCCAAATAGTTTGCCTTCTTTTTCGATGGGTGTAAACGGTTCCATGGTATAGCCTTTATTCGGCCTCACAGTATCATGGTGGCTGTTAAGTAATATGCTTTGCTTTACCACATCGTAGTGCTTATTTTTTGCATAGATGTTATTGCCTACCCTGGCAAAAGGGATTTTTCGTTCTGCAAAAAATGCGCAGATAATTTCTGCGGTATCGTTCTCTTCTTTTGAAAAGGAGGGCGTGCTGATCAGTTGCTTCAGCAATGCTACTGCGTCGTCAAAAAGGGTCTTGTTAGTCATGGGTTATGGTTGTGCCGGCGTTGCCGGATATTAATGCATGTAGTTGTTCGGCCTTGCCAATGATCACTTTGCCTACACCGCTGTTAATGGCTGCAAAAGCATTATCGAGTTTTGGTATCATGCCCGCAAATATTTTTTGTTCGGCTTTCAGCTGTTCGTAATAAGTTGGGTTGATGGATGCGATCACCGTAGTGTCGTCATTGGCATCTAGCAGCACGCCGCTTTTCTCAAATGAATACACCAAGCTTACATCGTAGATGGAACCCAGCGCTTTTGCTATTTCCTGTGCTATGGTATCGGCATTGGTATTCAATAGTTGGCCATTCATATTGTGGGTGATGGGTGAAAGGATAATACTGAAACCTCCATTCAGTAAACTTTGTAAGAGGCTATTGTTAATGGTATCTACATCACCGGCAAAGCCATAGTCAATTCCCGCAGTACCAATATTTGTATCAGCACCACGTTTGTGCGATTGGATCACATTACCATCTGCGCCACTTAATCCAATGGCATTGCAGCCATTAGCCTGCAACTGAGCTACAATATTTTTATTAATGTAACCCGCATACACCATCGTTACCACTTTTAATGTTTCCGCATCCGTGATCCTTCTACCATCTACCATTTGTTGCTTAATGCCCATGGCTTCTGCAATGCCCGTGGCCAGCTTTCCGCCACCATGAACCAGTATTTTTTTGCCTTCGATAGCTGCAAAATCCTCCAGGAATGCAGCCAGTTTTGGCTCATTGTCTATAATGTTGCCGCCGATTTTTATGATGGTGAGAGGTTTCATTATTGCGTTTTCTTTCTTTTTTTATGCGTTACTTCTTAAAGCCTATCCGTTCCCGATCTTCCCATTTTCTTTGGGCTGCTTTTTCATCCAGCAAATTTTCCATAGCATCATAAATCTGGTTAGGTTGGCTATCGTGTTCTCCCAACCAATCTTTAATCTGGCGTAGTTGTTCTTTTAAATCATTTTGCTGAAATACAATTTTCCTGATTTCTACAAATGCCCGCATAATGGCAATGTTCATGTTTATTGCGCTGTCGCTGTTTAGAATGCCGCTCAGCATAGCTACCCCTTGTTCGGTAAAGGCGTAGGGTAGATATCTTACACCGCCTTTTCCTTTTGAGGTCACAAATTGTGACCTCAAAGAGTCATCTAAAATCACAATTTTAGATGTAGAGGATGCTGTATTATTGTATGCGGTCACAAATTGTGACCGCATACCCTGCCATTCGGCTGCAGACAGCCGAAACATAAAATCCTCAGGAAAACGCTTGATATTACGCTTTACCGTTTGGTTGAGGACTTTCGTTCCCACTTCATAAAGCGCTGCCAAATCAAAATCCAGCATCACCCTTTCACCCCTCAATTCGTAAATCCTGTTTTGAATAGATTTAAGAAACTGCATATTGGTGTAGATTAGGAGTTGGAAAGTATTTCACTCAACACCGCCTGTGCCGCCCACACCCTGTTGCCAGCCTGCTGCGTTACCAGGCTATTGGATCCGTCCAGTATTTCGTCGCACAATTCCACATTGCGCCTAACAGGCAGGCAGTGCATCACTTTAGCGTTGTTTGTTAATGCCAGCTTTTCATTGGTCAGCATCCAGGAAGGGTCGTTGGTGTACATTTTGCCATAATCCTTGTAGGTGCTCCAGTTTTTTACGTACACAAAATCGGCATCTTTTAATGCTTCGTTTTGGTTGTGGGTAATGGTAGCACCGTTGGTAAATTGTTCGTCCAGTTCGTAATCTTCGGGATGGGTGATCACAAAATCCGCTTCGCCCCATGCGTTTACCCATTGGGCAAAACTATTGGCCACACACTGCGGTAATGGCTTTACATGCGGCGCCCAGGTGAGTACGATCTTCGGTTTACGGCCTCCTCCGCTCCCCGAAGGGAAAATTGACCGCTGATGCTCGACCATCGTTATAATATCCGTTAGCGATTGCAACGGATGCAACGTAGCACTTTCGAGGCTTATAACCGGGATGCCTGCGTATTTGATAAACTGGTTGATGTACAATTCGCTGTAATCATCTTCCCGATTTTTGAGCGATGGAAATGTGCGGATGGCTAGTATGTCAAAATATTTTCCAAATATGGGCGCTGCATCTTTCACGTGCTCTACGGTATCGCCGCTCATTATCGCTTCCTCTTCAAATTCCAGTTTCCAACCTTCGCTACCTACGTTAAAAACGATGGCTTCCATACCGAGGTGTTGAGCTGCTACTTGTGTGCTGAGGCGGGTACGCATGGAAGGGTTGAGGAATAACATGCCGATACGTTTATTGGCACCCAAGGCCTTGTCAATAAAGGGGTTGGCTTTGTAGGCAAGTGCCTTTTCAACTAGTGCGTTCAGGGCCTCCCCAACCCCTCCAAAGGAAGGGCTAAATACATCTTTAACCGATATAAATTTTTTCATTTTTTCAGTCTCCGTTTCGAACGGAAATTTACAATGTGATTTTTTTTTAACCGTGGTATGTACTACTATTAATCTGCATTGGCGTCGGATGCCGACAAGGATCGGTATCCCGATACTACATTTTTAATCGGACTGCTATTATATTATTTCTATGGGGCTTATGGCTGTTAGATTCAAGCCTCCATTTGTTGGGTTCACATTTTTACCTGTTAGGGTCAGACGCCAGCATGGCGTTTCTACTGTAGTTGTTTGGTGAGCTTCGCCAATCTTGCCTTGTAGAAATAGAAATGTTGGTGAACAAAAAGAACTTCTAAACCTCAACAGATCTTGTAGCTTTTATCTCTGCAATGGCATCCTCCAAAGTATCCAAAAATTCATCCACTTGCTTCTTTGATATTGCTAACGATGGCAGTAACCTTATTACATTCGGCTTCGCCTCTCCCGTAAAAATATGAAACTCATTCAGCAGCACCTTTTTCAGGTCTTTCAATGCTTCTGGCACATCAAAACCGATCATCAATCCACGGCCCCGTACATTTTCAAGACCATCAATTTTTTTTAACTTGTTCTTGAGATACATACCCCGTTGCTTGGCTTGCTCTATCAGGTTTTCTTTTTCGATTACTTCCAAAACAGCAAGGCCCGCGGCACAGGCTAACTGGTTGCCGCCAAACGTGGTGCCGAGCATGCCATGCTTAGGCGCAATATGTGGCGCTATTAAAATGCCACCGATCGGAAAGCCATTACCCATGCCCTTAGCCATTGAATAAATATCGGCGTTCACCCCAGCAATATCATGGGCAAAGAACTGGCCGGTACGGCCATAGCCACATTGTACGCTATCTGCTATGTAAACGGTATTGTGCTGGTCGCAAAGCGTTCTTATCAGTTGTAGAAAACTGGCATCAGCCTCTACGATGCCGCCAACGCCCTGTATACCTTCAATTATTACAGATGAAATTTCTTTACCATGTTGGGCAAAACATTTTTTTAGTGCCGTTGCATCATTGAATGGCAGAAAAATGACATTTTCCGTTTCATTGATTGGGGCTACGATTTTTGGGTTATCCGTAACTGCTACTGCAAGTGATGTGCGTCCATGAAAGCTTTTGCTGAAGGCGATAACTTTCTTTTTGCCATTATAAAAAGAGGCCAGTTTTAAGGCATTCTCATTGGCCTCGGCACCGCTATTTACCAGAAATAGCTGGTAATTTTCTTTACCACTTACTTTACCGAGTTTATCAGCAAGTTTTTGCTGGATGGGTATTTTCACCGAGTTAGAATAAAAAGCTATGAGGTTCAGTTGGTCTTCGATAGCCCGCACCCAATGCGGATGCGTATGGCCGATGCTGATCACGGCATGGCCGCCATACATGTCTAAATATTGAGCGCCGTTGTGATCCCAAACATAGCTGCCAAGCGCCTTGCTTATGGTTACATCGTTCAGCGGGTATACATCAAAAAGTTTCATTTTATTACGGTTAAGGGTGTAGTGTTAATTAGTTTAGAAGCCCGCTGGTTTTAATCTAAGTCCAGTTGTCTCGTTTAGGCCAAACATTAAATTCATATTCTCGATCCCTTGTCCGGAAGCTCCTTTTAAAAGGTTATCAATTGCCGAATGAACCACTAGTTTTTTGCCGATCTTCTCTAGTTGTATCACACACTTATTGGTGTTCACCACTTGCTTTAAAAAGATGGGTTGCTGGCTTAAAAAAGTAAAAGGTTCGTTTTTATAGAAATCTGTGAAAAGATTGGTTAGTTCAGCCTCGGCTACGTTACATCGCAAAGTGCTGCTGGCGAAGATCCCCCGTGTAAAATCGCCACGCCACGGAATAAAACTAATGGGTTCAAGTGCGGTTTCCTTATGAGGATGAAGGCAGTTCAGCGACTCCATCATCTCTCCCAAATGCTGATGGGTCAAGGTTTTATAAGCCTGAATATTATTGGCACGCCAGCTAAAGTGCGATGTGGCCGATAAGCTTTGCCCCGCACCCGTACTGCCGGTAATGCCAGTAGTATATACGTCAATATTGTTCAGCAAACCTGCTTTGGCCAATGGTAATAAACCTAGTTGGATACAGGTGGCAAAACAGCCTGGGTTGGCCACGCTGGTCGCTGTCTTTATTTGCTCCCGGTTCATTTCCGGCAGGCCATAAATAAATTTTCTTCCGTTTAT
>Ga0105048_10006304_pt1 | contig 19120 bp, 11 predicted proteins | sample MAT05_FD_78382 | JGI IMG/M metagenome (GOLD analysis project Ga0105048, IMG submission 78382) | Freshwater microbial communities from Lake Fryxell liftoff mats and glacier meltwater in Antarctica - MAT-05 | ecosystem: Environmental > Aquatic > Freshwater > Ice > Liftoff microbial mat | place... | reverse complement strand
CTCGCACTCGTTCTAGTTATTACGATGATCAAAAAAAACGGAGTCGTCATTCCAACTGTGTGATTGACTCTGCGGGGCGAAGGTGGAATCTGCCGTTGTGAGTAATAAAAATGAAACTCACTTCTTGCTCGTACTTTTTGGTGTGGAGCTGTCTGTTCACCGCAAAGAAGCGCAGAGTAAACGCAAAGGGCCGCAGAGGCTCAACTTGTGAAGAATAAAAGAGAAGGTCCTCGCACTCGTTCTAATTATTGCGGTGATCAAAAAAACGGAGTCGTCATTCCAACTGTGTGATTGACTCTGCGGGGCGAAGGTGGAAACTGCCGTTGTGAGTAATAATAATGAAACTCGCTCATCGCGCGCACTTTTTGGTGTGGAGCTGTCTATTCACCACAGAGAAGCGCAGAGTAAACGCAGAGGGCCGCAAAGGTTTATCTTGTGAAGAATAAAAGAGAAGGATACGCGCACTCGAACTCCGCTCTCGCTCTATTTATTGACCCGCTGCGCATCTGCACATACTAGGCATAAAACTTTGTGATCTCTCATGCCATGGAAAATTGGCGTTGTACTTCGGATTCTCCCAAAAAAATTGTCCTCGCGACCTTGGACGATTTCCAATTTCATTCATAGTTTCCGTGTCATAAAGTCGGCCATTCACCATGGTGTATTTTACGGTATTGGAATTTTTGATGTCATCGAGTGGGTTTTTTTCAAGCACAATTAAATCAGCGAGTTTACCAACTTCAAGCGAACCAATGTCTTTTGCCATTCCAATGTAATCAGCTCCATTAATTGTTGCTGCTTTTAGTGCTTCGTGATTTGTCATTCCTCCTTGTTGCAAACTCCAAAGCTCCCAATGTGCGCCAAGTCCTTGCAACTGTCCGTGAGCTCCGAGATTCACTTTAACACCGGCATCAGTAAGTGCTTTGCATGTTTTCGAAACAAGTATATGTCCGTTTTCATATTCGATATCAGGCAACATAGTGCGATGTCTTGAGCGAGAATCAATAATAGCACGAGGAATATATTTAAGTAGTTTCTGATCAGCCCACACTTCTGTTTTTTGATACCAGTATAGTTCTGCATTTGGGCCACCGTAATTAACGATGAGTGTGGGTGTATAGCCCGTTTTGCTTTTACCCCATAACTCTTTAATGTCTTTGTAAACAGGCGCAACGGGGATGTTGTGTTCAACTCCAGTATGTCCATCCATAATCATCGTCATATTGTGATAGAATGTGGATCCGCCTTCGGGAACAACAAAAATATTTTGTTCTCGAGCTGCTTGGATCACCTGCTGCCTCTGTTCTCTGCGTGGTTGATTATAGCTTTTTACTGACAATGCGCCAAATGCTTTTGTTCTGCGAATGGAAGAACGCGCATCATCAAGATTATTTACTACGGCTTTGAAATCACCATCAGCGCCGTAGAGAATAAATCCAGTACTGAATAATCGCGGACCAACTGTTGCACCGGAGCGCTGCAACTCACTCAATGCAAAAACGGTTTCTGTATGTGCTGAAGGATCATGAGCCGTTGTGACACCATAAGCAAGGTTTGCATAAAATGGCCAATGTTGTTGTGTACTCAGTCCATATCGAAATGCTCCGATGTGTGCATGCACGTCTACCATGCCCGGCATAATGGTGTTACCTTTTAAATCATAAATTTTTGCATCGGAAGGAATAATTACATCACTCAATTTTCCGAGAGCTTCAATAAGATTGTCCTTGACAATGATGCTTCCATTTTCAATGACTTCATCGCCTTTCATGGTGATGATACGAACATTTGTAAACGCAACTCTACCTGTTGGTTTGTCGGATTTAAATGTCAGTCCGATTTTGATCCCCGTGCTGTCAGGAGGGGCAATGCTATCGGGCGATTCGGGCAAAAACGTAAATCGTTTGGATACCTCTGCAGAATAGTATTCTTCGCCCAATGTCCAATAAACTTTTTTGCTGTCCTTGGACCAATGTAAGTTAATGCCCGCATCTTTCGAAAGTGCCGAAACCGGAACAACTTTGCTAGAAGCATCGATATCGAGAGTCTGGCCTGATGGAGGCATTGCAGCTAGATACACTTTGTGAAGATGAATAAAGGCCACCCAGTTGTTGTCGGGGCTGCTCACCAAACGATTTGCGTATTTCGATTTGACATGAGTTCTTTCGTCCTCTCCTGATATATTTACGCTTTTCAACTCTTTTGTTAGATTGCCGAAAAATGTTCCTCCGGTTTGAAATAATATTCTTTTTCCATCAACAGAAAATTCAGGATATTGTCCTTCGCTAGTTACAAGGGTAAGATCACCTCCCGCTGCTGGCATCGTATATATTCCCGGTCTGACGCTAAAGGTGTGGCCCTGCTCATTGTTGCCACTTTCTTTCTGCACTACGATTGTTTTTCCATCAAATGAAAATGAAGGCGTGCGAAAAATTCCTTTTTCACTGTTAAGTTTTATCGATTTGCCTCCTGCGATGGATACTTTGTGAATCTCGCTCAACGTTTCATCATTCCATGTTACAAAAACAATTTCTTTTCCATCGGGAGAGAAAGAAGGTTCGAATTCAAAATTTATATTCGAGGTGAGTCGTATTGGTTTTCCGTCGGGAAGAGATTTTTTCCAAAGGTTTCCGATAGCACTAAATACAATTGTTTTTCCATCAGGCGCTGTAATGGCATTGCGAATCACTTTAGAAACAAACTCATCAGGCGCAACTGGATTTTCGAAATGAAGCGCGTCGGCAATTTTTATTTCGGCATCAACGGAGAATGGAATATCAGTAAGCTGTTGTAATGAAGTATCAATACGTTTTAATTTTCCTCCACTCCAAAAAACAATTGATTTGTTATCCGGCATCCATGAGAAATTAGGATATACACCAAATATTGCCCACGCTTCTTGTTGGTCTTTGTTAAGTCCATCATAGATTGGCCATTCTTCGCCAGTTTCAAGATTGTGTAAATACAAAACAGATTTTTCGCGAACGCGCTTTACAAATGCGAGAAGCTTTCCATCGCGTGAAATTTGTGGACGCGCAGCACCACCCGGACCACCAGTAATTTTTATAGTCTCACCTAATTTGAGGTCATATCTGAAAATTGCATAGATCTCTGCGTTTGGGTCTTTGTTGTATTGAAAATATCCGCCCGGATAAACATCTTCACTGTAATAAAGATATTTTCCATCAGGAGAAACAACAGGCTCGTTTACATCCTGCTGATCATTTTTACGTTTAGTTAGTTGAACCCCGCTTCCGCCAGATTTGTGGAACATCCACATTTCACCTGCGCCAAGTGAGCGACCTGAAGTAAAATGTTTACGAGCAATTAAATATTGTCCATCGGGCATCCAACAAGCATTATTGAGCAAACGAAAATCTTCGGTTGTAATTTGTTTTGCATCGCTGCCATCAACATTCATCACCCAAATATTGTCGGCGCCTCCGGCATCGCTTGTAAATGAAATTAGTTTTCCATCCGGACTGAATCGCGGCTGAATTTCAAATGGAATTCCTGTGCGCAAGACGTTGGCTTTTCCTCCCGAAATAGGGATAATATAGATATCTCCGGCCATGTCAAACACAATTAGTTTTCCATCCGGACTCACATCAAGATTCATCCAAGTGCCTTCATCGGTGGTGAAGTTTATAGTTTTAAAATCCCAATTTCCTTGCGGATTGGCGACATCCCATTTTTCTTTTTCCTGAGCGGAAAGGAAGTTGACGGAAACGAAAGAAATCAAAAGTAGAATTATAAGTTTCATGTGGTAACTAATTGCGCATGCAATATATGGTGATCAGGATTTTTTGCCGCCGGAAGGTAACAATGTTCTTTCACCCTGTAGCCCGATTCTGCAACATATTATTTCCAGGTCGATTGATTATTACAATAATGTGTGACTGTCGAAAATTAGACTAATCAAAACAACAATATGTCTCAAAATATCGTGGCGACCATTTTAGCGACAACTTTGGAATTTGATCATGCAACAAAAAGAGAGTGATTTAGTTTTAAACATCTATTCGGGCATTCTTTTAATGAAACTGTATTCAGTTCAACAATTTATTCAACCATTTTTGTTAGTTTAGTGTCTATTCCTGACTATAATGCGATTTATAATTTTCTCTTTTTTTTTGTGCCTGCTTGGGTGCGACACAGAACCACCTAAAGGTAATGCTGCCGAGCGCATTTTAAAGTCGGCGAATGGAGGTGATTTTAGAGGTGTCAACATTGGTGATGAAGCAAAGGATGTTAAGATGAAAGAGGATGCCGTTTCGGTATACAGTATGCCCGACGAACTAGTTTATAGAATCTCTCCAGACCACGAGGATTCAACTTGGTACGAAATTTCTTATAACTTCAATGACGCTGGCCTATATGATATAAGCCTAGATGTTTATCCAAAAGATACCAATGAAGTAATGGTTCTGAGAAGTACTTTTATTACTCACTATGTTGAAAAATATGGGGAATGTAAATTTTACAATGGCTATTGTCAATGGCGAGCTATGACAGAGAACGGGCATATAGTAAGTATCACTCTGGCAGATTCTCTACTGCAATCACCACGACCACGATTGCGTGTAAACTTTAATGAATCGGATCATTAATGGAAAAGAAGAGTGTATTAAAAGTGCAAGATTTGTCGGTATCTTTTCGCTCAGAAAGGGGCTCGCAGTATGCAGTTGAACACGTGTCGTTTGAGTTGTGTGAAGGAAAAACATTAGCTGTGGTTGGCGAAAGCGGAAGTGGTAAATCTGTTTCGTCATTAAGCATTATGCAATTATTACAAAAGGAAAAAGCTGTTTTTGAATCAGGTAAATTAATTTTTGATGCGGATTTTTTTGAGATAAAAACATCAGAAGCCCCTCGCATTTTGACGCCTAATGATAAGTTGATTTCAACGCTCAGAGGCAAAGTTATTGCGATGATTTTTCAAGAGCCGATGACAGCTCTTAATCCTGTAATCACCTGTGGAGAGCAGGTTTCGGAAATGTTGCGGAGGCATAAAAAAATGAATCGTACACAGGCAAAGAAAAGAGTCATTGAACTTTTTAGCGAAGTGCAATTGCCCCGACCTGAAGCTATGTTTGACCAATACCCTCATCAACTAAGTGGAGGGCAGCGGCAGCGTGTGATGATTGCTATGGCTGTGAGTTGCGAACCAAAAGTTTTAATAGCAGATGAGCCCACGACAGCACTCGATGTGACTGTTCAAAAATCAATTTTAGCGCTACTCAAAAATCTTCAAATAAAATATAAAATGGCAATGTTGTTTATTACACACGATCTTGGTGTAGTAGCCGAAATTGCAGATGATATTGTTGTGATGCGCGCAGGTAAAATTGTTGAAAAGGGCAGTGCGTCAGATATTTTAAACAATCCAAAAGAGCCATATACCAAAGGACTCCTCTCATGTAAACCAGTGCTTGGACAGAAGGTAGATCGACTAAAAACAGTGGCCGACTTTGTGTCGAATACTCCAGCGCAAACAGTAACACTCGATCAGTCATCTAAAAGGATCGTTTCTGGAGAATTGTTGCTTGATGTCAGAAACGCTTTTAAAACATATATTCCTCACAGAGGACTTTTTAAAAAAGCTGGGTTGCCTGTGAAAGCAGTGGACGACGTTTCCTTTCATATCAATACGGGTGAAACCCTTGGTCTTGTTGGCGAAAGCGGATGCGGCAAAACCACATTGAGCCGAATGTTGCTCGGATTGATTCCCACCACTACCGGCGAAATACGTTTTCACCTCAATGGCCGTCAGATCAATGTTACAAATGCATCTTCAAATGAACTGCGCACGCTCCGCAAGGATATTCAAATAATATTTCAAGATCCTTATTCATCGCTCAATCCAAAACAAACTATCGGAAGCGCTATCACAGAACCGATGGAGGTGTTTAGTTTAGGAGGAAACAAAAAAGGCCGTATCAATAAGGCTGTAGAATTGCTAGAACAGGTTGGATTAAAAGCTGAACATTTGGCCCGTTATCCGCACGAGTTTAGCGGAGGTCAGCGTCAGCGCATTGTTATTGCTAGAGCGCTTGCGGTAGAACCTAAATTTATAATTTGTGACGAATCGGTATCGGCTCTTGATGTGTCCGTTCAGGCTCAGGTTCTCAATCTATTAAATGATCTAAAGCGAATGTATGGTCTCACATATCTTTTTATCTCACACGACTTAGGAGTGGTTTACCACATGAGTGACCGTATCATGGTAATGAGCAAAGGAAGTATTGCAGAATTGGGAAGTGCGGAAGATGTATTTTACCGCCCACAGTCGGATTACACTCGTAGACTTATTGCCAGTATTCCTGGATCTGAAAAGTAATTCCAAAAGAATAGGCTAGAGGATGTTAATGCGCTGACCAAATTCTTCGCGGTAGTTGCCACCAACGGGAATTAGTTTATTGAAGTCTGCAATCTCCACATCACCCCCAACTATACCTGCTATTTTATCCATATTTACAATATATGAGCGGTGCACACGCTGAAAGAATTTCTTTGGCAGCTTGCGTTCGATGTCCTTCATAGTAGCGTGAATGGTGTATTTATGATCCTTGGTTACAATCTGTACATAATCTTTTAAGGCTTCAACATAATATACTTCGCTGCTGTTGACTTTTACTAATTTAGAATGACTTTTCACAAAAAGATATTCTGCAGATTCTTTATAACTGGCGAGTTTGCGCAACAAATCATTTTCGACTTTTACTTCGCGCTCTTTGCTGTGTTTGTGTAAAGCCATTTCGACGGTAGTCCGCAGATCCACTTCCTTAAATGGTTTCAGCAAATATCCGTGAGGTTCTGTCAGCTTTGCTTTGTTCAGGGTAGCCTCATCAGCATATGCAGTGAGATAAATCACCGGAATGTCCATTTCCTGTTTGATCGCTTCCGCAGTATCTATTCCAGTCATTTCGCCCTTGAGCATAATGTCCAACAATGCGAGATCAGGTTTAAATTCGCGTGCAAGTTCGAGGGCTTTTTCACCGTTGTCGGCTTGTGCAACCACGTTGTACCCAAGTTTTATTAGACTTCTTTCGATGTCTTTGCGAACTATACTTTCGTCTTCTACTACAAGAATGTTTATAGACATGATGTGATGTTTGTTGTGGGGTAAAGTTATTCGATTTCTTCAGCTATTTATCGATGATTAATAACATTGTAGTTTTTCAGTCAACTCTTACCTTTAGACTTCTTTTTGGATTTTTTGGTCATGAGTAATCTTTGATAGACATGAAATGTTCTAGAGTAAAGTATTCATTGATCTTTGACAACTTATTGCCGTAAAAATGTGTCTTAAGTGGGCCTGCGTGAAATTATTTCTCTACATATTAGTGCTGTTTCTGCTGATTACCAAAGTCTCAGCCCAAGCGGAATTTGTCCAAAACAAAGGCCAATGGCCCGATCAAGTGTTATATCAGACGGGTTTGCCCAATGGAAATCTTTGGACAGAAAAGGACGGATTTACTTTTCAGTTTTATGATTCTGCAATCCTGGACTGGATGCATCCAAGGGCAACTGCGGATACAATTTCGGGAATTTATAAAGAACATTCTTATAAAGTCCATTTTGAAGGAAGCAACGATCCCGCAGAAATCGGTATCGAAAAACTCCCGCATTATTACAATTATTTCAAAGGAAATGATTCCACAAAATGGGCTTCAGGTTGCAGCGTTTTTCGCAAATGCAGGTTAAATAATATTTATTCAGCTACCGATGTGGTAGTTTATTCGAGTAGTTCTTCGCTTAAATATGATTTTATTGTGCATCCTGGGGGCAATACAAATAGCATACAACTGATGTTCGAAGGTGCTGATGTTGCTCTGGTGAACGATGAACTTGTCATTACAACCTCTGTAAATACTGTAACTGAAAGGGCACCATATGCCTACCAAATTATTGCAGGAAACGTGATTGAAGTTGATTGTCAATTTGTTTTGGAAGAAAACAATATTCGTTTTCAAGTTGGTAGTTATGACTCAAATTTTGATTTAATCATCGATCCTGAAATCGCATTTTCAACTTTTATTGGTAGCACAGCTTCCAACTTTGGTTTCACAGCGTGTGATGATGCAGAGGGTAATCTTGTTTCGGGGGCAGCCGTTTTTGCGGCAGGATACCCTACAACTATCGGTGCTGTTTCAACAAGTTTTGTCAATGCAGTCAACAATGTTATGGATATTGCAATTTCAAAATTTTCAAGTGATGGGTCTTCTTTACTGTATAGTACTTATATAGGTGGGGCCTTGCAGGAAACGCCGCATAGTGTGGTAACTGACGATCAGAATAATATTATTATCATGGGTGTTACAGGCAGTGCTGATTTTCCTGCAACAACGGGTGTTTTTCAACCGGTCTTTTTAGGCGGCCCTGCCCTTAGCATGAGCACTTTTTTTACAGGGAGTCACTCGCAAGGAACTGATATGTTTATTACAAAACTGAATTCGGCAGGTGGAATGGACGCATCAAGTTTTTTAGGTGGCACAAGCAATGACGGACTCAATTATGGCTCACAGTTATTTTACAATTATGGTGATGTATTTCGCGGTGAAATAAATGTAGATGATGATGGTAATATTTTTATTGCATCCGTTACGCTTAGTAATGATTTTCCTACAATCAATTCTACAGCTCCTTTTGGCGGTGGCTTTGATGGAGTTGTTGTAAAAATCAATTCCTCGCTCACTACATTGATGTATTCTGCATTCGTTGGCGGATCGGGAAATGATGCGTGTTATGCTGTCGAGTTTTCGTCTTCTGGAGTAATTACAATTGCCGGTGGAACACAATCATCTGCTCTTTGGATAGTAAATAACTCGAGCGTTGACAATTCGTTTAATGGTCAAACAGATGGCTTTATTGCAAGGCTTGATCCCGTCAATTTTTTATTGCTATCAGGAACTTTTGTTGGAACAGATTTTTATGATCAGGTTTATTTTATTCAGTTTGACGACGAAGATAATATTTATATTTACGGACAGACCAATGGTAATATGCCTATTTCACCGGGATTGTATGGTCAGCCTGGAAGCGGACAGTTTGTTTCCAAGTACTCTGCCGATCTCACCTCACATGTTTGGAACACAACTATTGGCACAGGAAGTGGCCAAATAGATATCTCTCCTACCGCATTTCTTGTAAGTGAGTGCCGACAAATTTATTTGAGTGGTTGGGGTGGTCAAACAAATCAGTTCTGTGGACAATTTTATACGTGCGAGGCTTCTTTTTCTACAACAGTTGGATTGCCGATTTCTGTAGACGCATTTCAATCTACTACGGATGGAAGTGATTTTTATTTGTGTGTCTTAAGCCCTGATGCAGGATCATTGGAATATGGCTCTTATCTTGGCGGAGCATTAAGTGCAGAACACGTAGATGGAGGTACATCAAGGTTTAATAAAAATGGAACCGTATATCAAGCCGTCTGTGCAGGTTGTCAAGGCAATAGCGATTTCCCATCAACACCCGGAGCGTATAGTACTTCCAATAATAGTTTGGGATGCAATCTTGCAGTTTTCCGATTTAATTTGAATGAAGTTTTAACTGAAGTTCAGATTGTTGGCCCTAATCAGATCTGTGTCGGCTTACCAGTATTGCTTAATAATCTAAGCTCGGGAGCCTCAGACTTTGTTTGGACATTTGGTGATGGAACAACTAGTAATCAGTTTGAACCAAGTCATTTTTATTCTGAGCCAGGAGAATATACAATTAAGCTCGTTGGAAGTAACGATGCGGATTGTATAATTAGTGATAGCACTTCTATTACAATTACGATTCTGCCGGGAGTTAATCCGGTAATTGATATCCCGACGGCCATTTGTGTTGGTGAAAGTGTTCAGTTAAATGCCACCGGAACCAATACTCTCTTTTGGCTTCCTGCGACTACACTTTCTGGCATCAATATTCCAAATCCAACTGCATCGCCAACTTCTACCACAACTTATTTTGTTGTGGATAGCAATCAATGTGAGACCGATACTACGAGTGTTGAAGTGATAGTGAATGATATCATTATTACCATTAGTCCGCCAGCCACCATTTGCCTTGGTCAAGAGACTCAATTGCAGGCAACAGGTGGTGTTAGCTATCTGTGGACGCCCGCTACAGGTCTAAACAATCAAAATAGTCCTTCTCCTGTTGCTACACCTGTTATTAATACTAATTATCAGGTTAGTGTTACAACTGCTGAGAATTGTTCTTCAACCGCTACGGTTGCTATCAACGTGATTAACTCATCTCCTGGCAATCAAATATATCCCGACGTAAATGTTTGCAGAGGTGCTGCTGTTACAATAATGGCAGCAGATGGAATTTTTTGGAATTGGCAACCCCAAACCGGACTCAGTGATCCAACAATTCAAAATCCGCAGGCGAGTCCTAATGAAACAACAAGTTATCAGATCGAAGTTATAAATGCATGTGGAAGTGGGGTTGATCAAGTTACTGTTTTTGTATTGGAAGCAAATGTGGATGCAATTGGTGGCGGAACGGTTTGCCTTGGCACTCCGTTAGAGGCTTTTGCTTCCGGAGCATTGAGTTATGAATGGATTCCAAATGATGTAGCGACACCATCCATCGAGGATACAACAATGCTAAATCCTCCTCAAAGTATGTGGGTTTATGTCATGGGTATTGATGAAAATAATTGTTTTGATATCGACTCTGTTTATATGAATATTTTGGCGCTGCCACAAGCGGATGCCGGACCTGATCAGTATTTTGACTATCCAGGATTCGTCTATCTTTTTGGAAATGCTTTTGGTTTAGATTATCATTGGACTCCGCCAACTCACCTCTCATGCACAGATTGTATATACCCTATTGCATCGCCAGACGAAGATATTTATTACTCGCTGCATGTAACAGATGGATTTGGATGTGTTGCTGTAGATTCTGTGTACGTGCGCCCTTATTTTCCTCTATGGGTGCCCAATACTATCACTCCAAACGGTGATGGCATCAACGATGTTTTTAGAGCTTATGGCATCAGTATCACTGGATTTCATTTATTAATTTTTGATCGCTGGGGTAACCGTGTTTTTGAATCCTATGATATCAACGATGTTTGGACTGGAGGTGTGACAGAATATTATGTTCAAAATGATATCTATCCTTGGGTTATCGAATATGATACCAGCGACCGCAGAGAAATAATCACGGGGCATGTGACCGTGCTGAGGTGATTCTCAACGAATTTCTTTTGACAAACTTTCTAAACAAATTGCTTCAAATGGAAGTTTTTGTGCTTCTTTGCACTGCAATTAACAATTCGAACTATTAATTATGGCTTCAGATTCAAAGTTAGCTTACGCTCTCAACAAAAAGAACTACACAGTAATGCTTATAGGCATTGTGACCTTGGCAATCGGCTACATGCTTATGAGTGGCGGTGGTTCGCCGGATCCAAACACATTTAATGGAGATGAATTATTTAGCTTTCGCAGGATTACAATAGCTCCAATAGTGGTGCTAATAGGTTATGGAATTGTTGGATATTCTATCATGATGAAACCTAAGAGCAACGAACACAACAAAGCGTAAGTCAATTCGCTTTCCTATTTAATTTTTCTATTTTGAGTTTACTCCAAACCATCATCATCGCTATTGTTGAAGGCATTACTGAGTTTTTGCCAATCAGCAGTACGGGTCATATGATTATTGCCCAGCAATTGCTGGGTGTTCAAGACGATCCTTTTGTAAAAGCGTTCATTGTGAATATTCAGTTCGGAGCAATCTTGAGTGTTGTGGTATTGTATTGGAAACGTTTTTTTCAGTCGCTTGATTTTTATTTCAAGTTGTTTGTTGCTTTTATTCCGGCCGCTATTCTCGGTTTTCTTCTCAACGACTACATTGATATGATGCTCGAAAGTGTAATAACAGTGGCAGTGTCACTTTTGCTCGGTGGTATAGTCCTTCTGTTTATCGACCGAATTTTTAATAACACATTGGAGAAAAAAGTGACGTATAAAAATTCTTTGGTCATTGGTTTTTTCCAATGTATTAGTATGATTCCGGGAGTTTCGCGAAGCGCTGCAACAATCATCGGTGGAATGTCTCAAGGCCTAACGAGGAAGCAAGCTGCTGAATTCTCGTTTTTTCTTGCAGTGCCAACTATGTTTGGAGCTTCGGTGCTCAAACTTTACAAAGGATACAAAGAATTTCCCGAGATATTCTCTAGCGAGAATATGAAGTTATTTCTTGTTGGAAATATCGTTGCATTTATAGTTGCAATGTTTGCCATTAAGTTTTTTATTGCCTTCCTTACCAAAAATGGTTTCAAAATGTTTGGCTGGTATCGCATTGTTCTTGGAGCGATATTGATTGGACTTATTCTTGGCGGTGTTAATCTGTCGGTTGTCTAATTCATATTTCGGAATTGTTTCACCCTATTTTTGATCAAAAGAGCACATCTTTAATTCGCTTTTATGAACCTGTCCGTGGCAATTATTACATACAACGAAGAGCGCAACATTGAGCGTTGTTTGTTGTCTGTGCAAGGTTTGGCCGACGAAATTGTTGTGGTGGATTCTTTCTCAAAAGATGGAACTGAAGAAATTTGTAAAAACTATGGAGTTCGATTTGTGCAACATATTTTCGAAGGACATATTCAACAGAAAAATTATGCCATCGATCAATGCAAGGGTGATTGGATTCTTTCGCTAGACGCTGATGAAGCTCTTGATGATAAGCTTAAAGCAACGATTCTTGAGATCAAAAAAAAACAGGTGTACGATGGTTATAGCATGAATCGACTCACCAATTATTGCGGCAATTGGGTGCATCATTGCGGATGGTACCCTGACACTAAAGTGAGGCTTATCAGAAAAGGAAAAGCTCTTTGGAAGGGAACCAATCCACACGATCGACTTGACATGATTGGTGGCCAACCCGTTGGTCATCTCAATGGTGATATTTTGCACTATAGTTATTACACGCGCGAAGATCATCTCAAACAAATTGAATATTTTGGGGATATAGCTGCACACGAATTATTTACTCAAGGCAAGACTTCTTCTTGGCCATTAATTGGAATAAAAGTACTTGCTCAGTTTATAAAAAGTTATTTCATAAAACTAGGATTTCTCGATGGCGCAACAGGATTGACAATTTCACGACTATCGGCCTTTGCAACATACCGCAAGTATTTGAAACTAAAAGTGCTTACTTCGCAGAAGTGAATATCAATCGAATAATTATATCAAGAACCGATAGTATTGGCGATGTAATGCTCACATTGCCAATGTGTGGTGTGCTCAAAAAACATTTGCCTGCATGCGAAATTATTTTTCTTGGTAGAACTTATACCAAAGCAGTAATAGAATGCTCCTCGTTTGTAGATCATTTCGAAAACTGGGATGAATGGAACGACACCAGTCCACAGAATCAAATTGACCAACTTACCAAGTGGAAAGCAGATGTTATCATTCACGTTTTTCCGAGAAAGGAAATTTTGTGGGTTGCAAAACGAGCACGTATTACTTGGCGAATTGCTACAGGAAGAAGGTTGCAAACAATCACCAAATGCAACAAGCTCGTGTTTTTTACGCGTAAAAATTCACAGTTACACGAAGCTCAACTCAACATTAAGTTGTTATCGCCACTTGGAATAAAGGATACATATGCAACCACCGAACTTGCCGATCTCTCAGGTTTTTCCGCGCCAACTGCGCCTACTGAGCAATATGTTTTGGCAAAGGCAAATGTTCAAATAGATAATTCTACAGTAAGGCAACGAATCGTTCTTCACCCATTATCTCAAGGCAGTGCAGTAGAATGGGGATTAAAAAATTTCCAACAGCTCATAGATCTGCTCGATCCAAATGAATGCGATGTGTTTATCACCGGAACTAAAGCTGAAGGCGAACGCATCAAACAAAAACATACATGGTCAGGAAATCACGTGCACGTTTTGTGCGGAGTTTTCAATTTGGAAGAACTAATCGTTTTTATTTCCACATGTGATGTGTTAGTGGCAGCAAGTACAGGCCCTTTGCACATCGCTGCAGCTCTGGGTATTAGGGCTATTGGATTGTATTCACCTAAGCGTCCTATTCATTCAGGCAGATGGGCTCCTTTGGGAGTCGATGCTCATGTATTGGTCTCAGATAAACATCCAGTTAAAGGCGAGTATTTAGATATTGATCCGGACAAGGTGTTAAATTTAATTGATTAATCTTTCCTATTTTTCATACGAGTGGCCAACCGAGCTACACACGGAATGCATTGAGGGGTTTTGGAACACTATTTTAATTTGTCTTTAAATCTTTATTCCACAAACAATAATGTGTTCAAAGTCTGTACGATATAGCATCCGAGGCTAGATTTCAAAAATTACTTTCGTGAAAAGAGCAAGTCATACTAATCCGATTTTATTTTTTGACAAAAAAATAAAGTCTTACAGAAGCAATACCGCTAATCTAAAGACCAGTGTAATGGAAGAGAAGGACATTGAACTATTACACCGTGTGGATTTATGTATAGAACAATGCAGGGAAACGGAATTGGTCCAAACAGCAATTAAAACGGCATTTACCACTGTAACTCATAAAATGGTTTGGACCATTTTACAAGTAACATTATTATAATTTGAATCCTGTTGGTATTATCCTTATTTGATTTATAAATATTATTCAACTTGGTAAAAAAGGTCATACAATATCTACTCATTGCTACAGCCGTTGGCTCTATTATTTATGTTCTGTATAAATTTTATGAGGACGATAAGGAGTTTGTTGATTCGTTTGCTGGCATACCGAACAATGTCAATATGGTTATGGACGTGCACAACTTTTCACGTATAGGTAAGTATGAAGAATGGTTAAAAGAACTCGTTAGTGAAGGGGAATTGATCAAAGATATTTCTTTTAATCCGATTGGAGAATGGCCCAAAATTGTTGCAAAACTCGATTCACTTCGAACTTCAAATGAACAATGGCAAATTCTATTATTGAACAGTCATGTTGTATTTGCGAATACAGGTCCATTAAACAGCAACTCATGGATTATTAGTATAGGTTTACAAGACGGAAAAAGTAATATTTTAGACTTTGTAAAAACTTTCGGCGCGACATCTTCACCGGCTGATAGAAATTTTAAAGACGTTAAAATCTACCTAACAAATCAATACCAGTTTGCAGCCGTTGGAAATTGTTTGGTAATTTCACCTTCACCATCGCTAATCGAAGAAGCAATTATCAAAAATCAGAAGAAACAAACACTGACAAATGATTCTAAATTTGAAGAAGTAAAAAAAATGTCGGGAATGGACATTCCATTGAACTTTTATTTCTTAATGAGTGGAGGAGAATGGATGCAGCTCGATCCATTGTTCGACAATGGAACACGTTTACTGAGTGGATACGCCGTAATGTCAGACACAAGCGCCAATTCACTTAAACTCACTTCTGAATTTTCTAATTTTACAATTGCAAATTATCTACCGGCTTCCACGGATTTGTTGGAGGCATACAGCTATGAAGATTTCGCTTCATGTTGGCAACAACAACAAAAGCTTTATGAAGGAAGTACGTCGGAAAAATTTTGGGGTCAAGCGTGGAAAGATTATGGCGATAGTTGCATGTGCGATCTCAATGAAATGATGTTAGATTGGAGAAGCGGAGAGTGGGGAAACACAATTATTCCAACAAGTGATAGCACAACAGGCGCTCTGCGATATTTCAAAGTAAGAGATAGTCTTGATGTAACGGGGATTATGCAATCAATTCTCATTGCTGATGCGGCCTATCCGGAAGTATTTGCAATTCGTTATCCGCAATTATTTGACCGCAATCAACCCCAAAGTTTTTTAATTGAAAGCAATTACCTCACTCAAATAGATGGAATAGTATTTATAGGAAAACAACCGAAAGATTTGATCAGTCTGCGAAATAATTCCACCTCGTTGGCCAAAGATTCTAATTATATCAATGCTCTAAAACAACTTGGCAAAATAGGGGGAAGACTAATTTTCCAGAAAGAATATTATGTTTCGCCATTGCCACAATCACTCGTTGCAATGCTTTCTTCCAATGAATATATCGGCGCAAGTGTAACTGTTTTTAAGGACAATAAATACCTTATTAATGTTGCTCTTCCATCCACAGGACTTGGAGCGACGGAAACAACAAAAAGTGGAGCTGACAGCACATCCATTTGGTCATATTTCCATCCCACTGCAATATCCAAAGCATGGCCGGTTATCAATCACAATACAAGTTTGAATGAGGTGATTTTTCAAGATCAAAAGAATTCGCTTCACCTAATAAGTTCCGATGGAATATTACTTTGGAAAAAAGATCTAGCTAACCCGGTGCTTCAAGAAATCAAACAACTTGATGCACTGAAAAACGGCAAACTTCAATACGCATTTACCACCATGGATGGACTGCATATTATTGACCGAAATGGAAATTATTTGAATTCATTTCCAATTAAAACCGCAAACAATATCGAAAGTGGATTACAAATATTCGATTACGACAAACAAAAAAATTATCGATTGATTTTCACCACCGATGATGGAATGATTCAGAATTATACTGTAAAAGGATTTCCCACAGAAGGATGGAAATATAAGCCATCCGGAACCCCATTATTCATTGATCATTTTAAATCAAATGCCGAAGACCAATTACTTGTTATTTACGAAAATGGAAGCAGCAAATTATTAAAACGTAACGGCGAAGAGGGCATTGCAATTAAACTTCAAGCTGATGGATTCAGTGGCAAAGTTCTTAACGTGCATGCGGGCGCTACACTTGAAGACTGCAGTATAACATACGCTGATGGCGACAATAAGATTTGGATCGGATTATTGGTCAGTGGAAACAAACGAAAAATATATGAATCGTCAAACAAATCATATTTAAATATTGCAGGAGATCTAAATCTCGATGGCAAAGATGATTTTGTGATTTGCACAGGTAATCAGATCAAAACCATTGATGATAGTGGCGAAAAAATATTTGAGCATACGGCTGAAAGTGAACTCAGAAACCCGAAATCAATGAGCACATCATTGAGTAATCCATTAATTAGTGTGTCAACATATTCCAACAGTGTTTTGCTATATCGTGGAGAAGGTGCAATGGCCGCAGGTTTCCCAAAAATAGGTCGCGAAATAATTGCCGTGACAGATATCAATGGTGACAAAAAACAGGACTATATCATTCTGACCGACGCCGGAATTAACGCCGAAAACTAGATCCAGCGGGCAATGCAGTACATCTGCAACTCTACTTTTATGGCTTCTGCCCGACGAGTATCTTCGCGGCTTGAATCACTTGTCCAATCACGGGTGAAGAAATCAAGAAAACAGATGGAGTATAATTTTCCCGAAATAGAAAAAAAGTGGCAAAAACGTTGGAAAGAAAACGGCACCTATAGAACCGAAGAGAATAACGTCAAAGAGAAATTTTATGTTCTCGATATGTTTCCCTATCCAAGTGGTGCCGGACTCCACGTTGGACATCCTTTGGGATATATTGCAAGCGACATCATCGCACGCTACAAAAGACATCTAGGGAAAAATGTATTACATCCAATGGGATATGATTCGTTTGGTTTGCCCGCAGAACAATATGCAATACAGACAGGGTTGCATCCTGCAGTAACCACTTCTATTAATATTGACGGTTGTCTAGACTCCAACGGTAATATTTTATCCAACTACTTAAATGTTGATGGCACTATTAAAAATAAAGCATTAATAGATAAAAATGTCCCCACTGCAGTTACCGACGACAATTACCAAGAAAATATTATCAAAGGTTATCGTAAGCAATTAGATAAAATTGGCTTTGCCTTCGATTGGGACAGAGAGGTGCGCACAAGCGATGCAAATTATTATCGTTGGACACAATGGATATTTAAATTGATCTACAATTCTTGGTTCAACAAAGACACTTCAAAGGCTGAGTCAATAGATGAATTAATAAAACAATTTGAATTAAACGGAAACTACAACATCAATGCAGTCATTGAAGATGATTGGTTTACTAAGGTAATTTCAGATAGTGCATTCCAAGCATTTTTTAGCAAAAACTGGGAAGGTGATTTCACGGCAACCGATTGGAAAAGTTTGACCGAAGTTCAGCAGCAAAAAATATTGATGCAATACCGCATCGCGTATCACGCTGACTCGTGGGTAAATTGGTGTTCTGCACTGGGAACAGTTTTAGCGAATGACGAAGTAAAAGATGGAAAGAGTGAGCGAGGTGGGCATCCTGTCGAACAAAAGCGAATGCGGCAATGGAGTATGCGAATAACTGCCTACGCGCAACGATTGTTGGACGGCTTAGATACAATAGATTGGCCTGAGAACATTAAAGAAGTGCAGCGCAATTGGATTGGTCGTAGCGAGGGAGCTTTGGTAAGTTTCGATGTTGTTGGAAAAGGAGAAAAAATCCCTGTATTCACAACCCGACCGGACACCATTTTCGGAGTGTCGTTTGTAACGCTTGCACCGGAGCATGATCTTGTATTAAAAATTACTACACCGGAATACCGCACTGAAATTGATGCATATATCGCATCTGCAAAACTCAAAACAGAACGCGACCGTCAATCCGATGTAAAAAATGTAACGGGGCAATTTACAGGAGCTTTTGTAGCACATCCTTTTACCGGAGAAAACGTACCTGTATGGATTGGTGAATACGTTTTGGTTGGGTATGGCACTGGCGCTGTAATGGCCGTCCCATGCGGTGATCAGCGTGACTGGGATTTTGCAACAAAATTCGGATTGCCAATTCCAAATATTCTAGAAGGAATAGACATCAGCGAAAAAGCAAATCCATCGAAAGATCTTGTGTTATGTAATTCAGATTTTTTGAATGGGCTTACATGCAAGACTGCTACTCGGAAAGTAATTGAGGAGATGGAAGCCAAAGGCATCGGAGAAGGTAAAATAAATTATCGCATGCGGGATGCTGTGTTCAGTCGTCAACGCTATTGGGGCGAGCCATTTCCAGTGTATTACAAGCAAACAGCAAATGGAGACGAAATACCCTATCTCTGTGAAGATGATGATCTGCCAATTGTATTGCCGACAGTAGATAAGTATTTGCCAACAGAAAGTGGTGAGCCACCGTTGGCGAGAGCGAAAGGTTGG
>Ga0105048_10006302_pt1 | contig 19126 bp, 16 predicted proteins | sample MAT05_FD_78382 | JGI IMG/M metagenome (GOLD analysis project Ga0105048, IMG submission 78382) | Freshwater microbial communities from Lake Fryxell liftoff mats and glacier meltwater in Antarctica - MAT-05 | ecosystem: Environmental > Aquatic > Freshwater > Ice > Liftoff microbial mat | place... | reverse complement strand
GTGTAGGACTCGCATGCGGCGATGAGCTGGGTCGGGTCGCCGAACACGCGGTCGACTGTGCCGAGGCAGGCCAGCGCGCTGGTGTCGCCGGTCGTGTAGGACTCGCACGCGCGGATGGCCGCGGTTGGGTCGGAGCGGAAGCTGTCGGCCTTGTCGAGGCAGGCGAGTTCGTTCTGCTGGCCGGTGAAGGCGTCGCCGCAGGCCTGGATCACCGCCGGCAGGCGCGCCCAATGAGGCCGTTCGGGCGGCAGCGGCGGGCGCGGGCGCACGACATCGGGCGGGGCGACGGGCTGCGGCGGGTTGTGCGCCGGGTCGTCCCAGTCGCCCTGGTTGCACTGCGCAATGTTCGCGCGCGGCAGGCCATTGCGCTCGAGCGGCAGGAGACAGGCGACCGTGCGCTGGTCGAAGCTCGCGTCGAAGGTCAGGCCCTCGCGCACGAACGCGACGCGCGAGATCTGCTCGACCTGGTCCATGCGCAGGTGGCGGCCCAGGACGAGCAGTGTCGCGAGCTCGAGCTGGCGCCCGACACGGCCACGCGGGCTCCGCGACTCGACGACGAGCGACGTGTTGGCCCCGGTCTCGAGCACGATCGCGCGCACGCGCCAGCCGTCCTGGAGGTTCAGGGTGGTGAGTGACACGACATCGGCTTCGGCCAGCCAGCGCGCCCGCTGGCCGGGGTCGGTGCGATCGTGGGCGCCGACCGACGCGGGCAGAGCGAGCGACGCGATGGAGGTCAGGGCGAACAAGAGCGTGGAAACGGCGCGCATCGGAGGCTCCCGGTCTGGTGGGCTGTGGCAAGCAGCGGCTGGCCCCCGGCCAAGGCAGCCGGAGGCGAACCCAAGGCCTTCGCAAGGATGGGCGAAGCCTGGACTGGGGGCCATACGGCGCATGCGGTAGCCCGATTCAAGCGCGAGTTGTCACGCGTTCGTGCCCCGCACGACAAGGTCGATGCGACGGGCGAGACCAGCGACAGCGACCTGGTGCTCGCCCAGGTGGGCTCGACCTACGACTCGTGTGGCTCGCGCCATCTCGGCATGGCGGCGTTCGCGATCGACAACGGCGGCAGCGACGACGTCGTACTCGTCGGCATCGACTTCGACGGCGCCACCTCGGGCGGCAGCCTCGCCTTCGCGGCAGGCCTCACCGTGGCCGCTGGCGCGGACGGCGAGCATGTGACCCGCACGTCATTTGACAACTGCGACACCGGGCTGCCCGACATCGAGGTGCGTCCCTGCGCCGTCGTGGCGCCGATCTCCCAACCCTGACCCGAGCCTCATCGAAGCCGATGTTCAGGGCCCGAGCTGCTTCCTCATTTGTTTGCGGGTCGACATTGGCGCCGACCTCCGCGCGATCTTCAGCAGGTGTTGGGCCGCCACCACCAGGGCCAACGTCAGTGACACGATCGCCGCCGCGAGTGACACGTTGGCCGACCACCCGGCCTCAACGCGCTGAACGTCCTGATTGACGTCCCAGAGCGCGATGAGCGCCCATCCAAATACCAATGGCAGCACGAAGTCCCGGTGGCGCAGGGCGATGACGAGCCCCAGCAGCATCACGATCAGCGACAGGATTGCGGCCCACGTCGGTTCCGACAGGGGCGCCCCCTGCCAGCCCGCGGCGACGAGGCTGATGGTCGTCTGCGCAACCGTCGCCACGCTCAGCCAAGCGAGGAACAGCGAGAACGGCACGGTCGCCCAGAGCGACACGCGACCCTCGCGGCGAGCGCGCTGCGCTTCGTTGAACATCAACCCGGCCAGCACCAGCATCGCAACGATGATGCCTTGTGACAGCACCAGGACCTCGGACTTGAACGCGATGATCCATGCGCTCGCGAGCAGGTTCGCGAACGTCAACGGCATCGCCGTCCGGTCGAACAGTGGCTGCTTGCGCATCGAGGGCAAGAGACCGACGATCGCGTAGGCGAGAAACGCGGCGTAGATGACGCCCCAGATCGAGAACGCCCAACCGGCCGGCGTAAACACGTTCGGATAGCGCGCGGTGATCGCCGGTAGGCTCTGCCCGAGGCCACCAAGCTGCTCCGAGAGCGCGTTGAAGACGACGTTTACGACAATTGCCACGAGCGTCGCCCAACGCCACCCAAGGACCATCCGGCCCGTGTCGTTGGCGTCGTTCGAGCGCGGTGCGACTGTCTGATAAGGTTCCATGCGCGTCTCCATCGCTTTACTCCCAGTCTACGCGCGGGCAGGCGCTGGCATACGTCACGCGCGCGGACCTGGCCGCCGACTCGCACGCGCGCTTCACGTTGTCGCGCGCCGTGCCGTCGCTGTGATCCTTCTGCCAGGCCACGATCTGTTGGTCGAGCGCCTCGCGTGTCGCCTCCCGTGTCGCGTCCGGCAGGCTGTCGAAGCAGGCGCGCATGTGCTCCACATAGTCGTCGCAGGCGGCGATTGCGAAGCTGCCGACCTTCGCCTCGGGGCGCGCCGTCATGCCCGCAGTCACGCCGAGCGTGGCCAGGATCTCATACGAGTTGCCGTAGGACGCGAGCGTCTTGAAGCGCATCTTCTCGGCGTCGAACTGCACGATGTCGAGCGTGTGGGTGGTGATCTTCTGGTCATTGGCCGGCACCCCCATGAAGCCGCCTTTGTAGACGAGCTTGTTGGTGACGTAGGCGGCGAAGAACGGGCCCGCCCCGACGGCGGCTTCGATGTCGATGCCGTCGCGTTGGAACTCGCCGCTGCGCTCGGCGAAGTAGGTGTTGCGCGCGTCCTGGGCGCTCACGCGCTGGCCCGAGTCGAGGTCGATCCAGGTGAAGTCGTCGGTCGCGCGCTCGCTCAAAGTGGTGCGCACGTCGTCGGCGCCGAGCCTCGCCACGAAGCCTTCATAGCGCTCGCGGAAGAGTGGCTCATAGCGGCCGATGACGATCTCGGTCTCTTCCGGCAGGGGGAACGGATTGAAGTTGCGCGGCAGGTCGGGGGCGAGGCCGAGCTGCTGGAGCGCGTTGGGCCAGTCCTGGAAGACCCAGACGCGGTCGATGAGGCCGTCCTGCTGGTAGCGCAGCAGCATGGCGCCGGGGAGCGTGGCGACCTTGTTGGTGGCGGCCGTGCCGTCCGCGAAGGCGCCGGTGTGGCGCGCCGACCAGACGAATTCGACGACCTGATAGTCCGCCGACTCGATGATGCGCCGGGCCTTCATGTGGAAGTCCGAGAAGCCCGTGCGTGAGCGCTCGTGGAACCCGACGATCGCGGGCACGGAGGTGAGCTTGCCGTCTGGCAGACCGACCTCGGTCCAGATGACGTCTTCGGCCAGGTACTTGAACGCCTGTCCGAAGTCGCCCTTCTCCATCCGTGCGAGCGTCGACTGCAGCGCCTCGGAGCGGTCGACCGGGCCGCGTGTCTCCGAGGGCGGCGCTGGCTCGCGATCGGGTACGGGCTTGCTTGGTGCTTCGGGGTTCGGCGGCTTCACCGGGTCGGGCTGGCTGACCTGCGTCATGGCAGGCTCGGCGACGCTCGGCTTGTCGGTCTTGTCGCAGGCCCAGAGCGCGGCTCCACAGAGGGCGAGTGAGGCGATGAACCGGGTGCGCATGGTCTTCCTCCGCCGATGCTGGCGCGCCCTGAGCAGGCGCTGGAGGGCAATTGCAATGCGGGTGCCACGGTCGCAGCACGGCGTGCCGTGGCTTCAGTCGGTGGCGCGCCCGGGCAATGCGTTCTTTGGCACATGTCCAGCGGTTGGCGGGCAGGGGGCGAATCGCCTCGATCGAGGGCGGCATCCCGCTTTACCGGGGCACATGTCCACGACCAACTATCGAGTTGACGCGGGTCGTTTCGCCTCCTGACCCTGTCCCCCGAGCAGGCGCTGTTTGTGGGCCGCCACACCCAGCGCGACCGCCCGTGGCGAACCGCGTGTCGCGAATGCGCGCCAATCTGTGTCGAACCGGGGCCGTCGTCGACAAATTGTTGCGCGCGCCAACAAGGTTGTGATCTGATCGCCAGCGGGCACGTGGCTCACGTGTCCCTTAATCAAACAGCGCAGGATGAACCGCAATGACGAAGGTCGTATACATCGCTTCGCCCGATTCCGGCGACGTGGCGGCCGACGTCGCCTATGCCCACGCTTGTTTGAGGCACGCGCTCTCGATCGGCGAGGCGCCCGTGCTGCCGCAGCTGCTCTATGCGCAGGTCCTCGATGACCAGGTGCCCAACGAGCGCAAGGCCGGCATGGCCGCTGGCCAGGCACTCGTGCAGGTATGTGACGAGGTCGTGCTCTACGTCGACCGCGGCATCAGCGACGGGATGAAGCGTGCGCGCAAGCGCGCCGAGAACCTGGTCATCCCCGTGACCGAGCGCCATCTGCCCAGCTACGCGTCAGCGGCCCTCGCACCGAAGCTGCCTCTGACATCCGGCCGCATCGCGCCGGGCCGGAACGCCATCCGACCGACCTGGTCGTCGACCTCGTAGCGCCCGCCGCCCGGCCTGATCAGCAGATTTCAACGGGGCTTTCGATGGTGAATGCAGTCAGCGTCTCCGAGCTCGTGGTGCGCTTCCCAGGCGGTCGTCCAGCCGCGGTCGACGGGCTGTCGTTGGCCGTTCCCGAGGGGCGTTTCCAGGGGGTGCTCGGGCCCAACGGGGCAGGCAAGTCGACCACACTCGCGGTGATGATGGGACTCGTCACGCCGACCGCGGGGTCGGTCACGGTGGCTGGCCTGGATGCGCGGCGCGAGGCGCAGCGGGTGCGCGCGCTGGTCGGCTACGTGCCGCAGGCGCTGGCGCTACATGCGACGCTCACGGTGCGCGAGAACCTGCTGATCAATGGCGGGCTGCTCGGCTTGGCGGGCCGTCACCTCAGTGAGCGGGTCGCGCGTGCGCTGGCGTTGGCCCAGCTCGAGGGGCGCGAAGAGAGCCGGGTCGCCACGCTCTCGGGTGGCATGCAGCGTCGCCTCAACCTGGTCGCGAGCCTCTTGCACGATCCGCGCATCATCATCTGCGACGAGCCGACGACTGGGGTCGACCCGCAGTCGCGCAACCACCTGTTCGAGATGTTGCGCGCGCTGCACGCGGAGGGTCGCACCATCCTCTACACGACCCATTATATGGAGGAGGTCGAGGCGCTCTGTAGCCACGTCGCGATCCTCGATCACGGTCGCCTGGTCGCGTCCGGCTCGCTTGCCGAGCTGCTCGCGGGAGGGTCCGATGCACACGTGCACACCGTCGTATTGACGCCTCGATTGGGGCCTGCCGAAGTGCTGGACACTGCGACTGCGATCCGCGAGGCGCTGGCTCGCGCGGGCCTCGAGGCGGAGGTGCGACCGCGCCGACGCAGTCTCGAGGATGTGTTCCTGGCGCTCACCGGGCGTGCCCTGCGCGACGGGGTGCCGGTCGCGCTGAGTGGGCATGAGACCGCTAGGAAAGCGTCATGAGCGCCGTGAAGCTCATCGGCTGGCTCGTCCGGAAAGACCTGCGGGTGTTCTTCGCCGATCGGAACGGCGCGTTGATGGCGTTCGTGTTGCCGGTGTTGCTCGCGTCGCTCATCAGCATGTTGTTCGCGGGGCGCTCGCGTACGGGCACGGTCGAGCTATTGGTGGTCGATCAAGACCAGGGCCCGGCCACGCGTGCGCTGGTGGCGGCGCTCGATAGCGAGGCCTCACTGGTGGTGATTGAGGTGCCGCTCGACGAGGCGCGCCGTCGCATCGAGCGCGGCCAGGCGGGGGTCGCGCTGGTGCTGCCGGTGGGCACGTCGCAGGCGCTCCGCCCGTCGCGCTTGTTCGTTGGCGAGCCGGTCGCGGTGACGCTCTTGAATGACCCGTCGCGCGACATCGAGGCCGAGCTCGTGGCTGGACTCTTCCAGCGGACGGAGATCCAGGAGTCCGCGCGCGGCCTCGGCACGACGAGCGGGCGGCTGGCGCTGCTCGAGGACCTGAGCCCATCGGCGAACGGTGCTTGGACGGCCGTGCTGGCCGCGGCGACCGCGCTCGCCAAGAGCGATGACGCAACTGGCAAGGCAACGGGTACGCCCGCGCAGGGCGCCCCAGCGAGGGGCGGCATGCAGCTGCCGCTGACACTCGTGCCCACGCCGGTCGTCGCGGCCGGGGCCGACGCCGGCTACAACAGCTATGCGCACAACTTCGCCGGCATGCTCTGCATGTTCATGCTCTTCCTTGCCCAGGACCTGGCGCGCACGCTCCTGCAAGAGCGCGCCTCGGGCGTGCTCGTGCGCACGCGCCTGGCGGCCTCGCGCCCGCTCGTACCGCTCATCGCGATAGCGAGCTCGACCACGCTGCTCGGTCTGACGCTGACGGGCGTGGTCTTCGGCGTCGGGATCGCTATCTTCGGCATCGAGCTGCGTGGCGGCATTGTCGCATTCGTGACGATGGCCCTGGCGATATCGATCTTCGCGGGCGGCTTCGCCGTCCTGCTGGCCGGCCTCGCCCGCAGTGAGAAGCAGGTCAGCGCCATCGGCACAGCGGTGGTCCTCCTGTCGAGCTTCATCGGTGGGGCCTGGTATCCACGCTTCATGATGCCGGAGTGGCTGCAGCGCGTGTCGTCCGCGGTCCCCACGAGCTGGGCGACCGACGGGCTCGCCGCCGCCACCTGGCGCGGGCTCCCGCTCACGAGCGCGCTCCTGCCGGCGGGCCTCCTGGCGCTCACGGGCGCCCTCTTCATCGCGATCGGCAAGTGGCGCTTCCGCTGGGAGTAGCGTCCGGTCCTACCCCTCGGCCCAGGCGTTCGGGCAGCCTCCGCGGGTCGTCGTCATCGCACACCGTCTGACTGAGCACGGGGCCGTGCCATGCGCGAAGCTGACTCTCGCGCGGCCCACGTCAGCGATTGCGCCGAAGGTCGTTGCACTCAGCGTCCGGCGTCAGGTCGCGCGGCGCTATCGTTGGACGGGGTGACTGCCGCATCAGGCGCGGTGTCGGGCGCCATCTGCGCAGGCGGCTCGGGCAGTCGGCGCGCGGATGTGCCGCCGCAGCGGGGGGCGGCGTCAGCCAGGAGAAGGGGCAATGTCAGCGAGAAGAGTCGCATAGAGAGGTGTGCCATGAAGCCGGGACGTGCGCGCGCGCTCCCCTTGAAATCATCGTAAGGTTCCATTGGAGGTTGGCCCATGCGTTCGCTCCTGTTCGATCTGTTGCTCATTTCTATCGCTATATGGGGCGCGTGTGCCAGCGCCCCCGAGTCAGCGTTCGACGGGCCGGGCCCGATGCGACCGCTCGCACCCGACCTCGAGCTCGACGCGGCGCCGCCGCTCGCCCTCGACGACGAGCCCGCCATGCACGCCTGGCTCGCGGAACGCGTCGCGGCTGCCAACGGCAACGTGCCTGAGCGCGTGCGCCTGCCGATCATGCGTCGCGCTGCCGCGTTCGACTGTGACTGTCCCGAGTTTGCCGTCGCGGCGACCTCGAACTCTGGTCCGTTCCATTGGTTGGCACTCGTGGACCTGACCAGCGCCGGCATCCCACCGGGCGAATGGATCGGCTGGGTCGATGGCCGCTTCACGGGCGAGACCCGCACCTATCGCGGCCCCGGCGGCAGTGACGTCACGGCGCCCGCCTTCGAGGTCCTCCGTCAGAGCCTGCGTCATCTCGACGACGTCGCCGCCGCACGCTTCGTGCGCGTTGGCGCTAGCCCGCCGCGATGAACATCGGCGGCCAACTCAAACACTTTTCAGAACGTCGCGATGGCAGGCCTCGTTGCGATGGGCTAAGGCTCGCGCATGGACATCGGGATACTGCTCAACGACATCAAGCGTGGCCTCACGACCGGGCAGCGTCCCGACGGAACGCTGATTCCGACCCATCCGTATCGGCGCCTGATGCCGCACATCATGCGCACGCGGAACGAGTCAGTGGTCTACTTCGACTCGTTCGCGCGGGCTGAGCCGCTCCTGCGCTACCTCGAAGAGGTCAATAAGCACTTCACTGCGGACATCACCCACTGCCTGGTTGCCGCCGGCGCGCTCGGCCTCTACGAAAACCCGAAGATGAACCGCTTCGTGTCCGGCCGTCGCCTCTACGCGCGCAACGGGGTGCATGTCACATTCAGCATGAAGCGCCAGAAGCTCGGGCGCGAGGCGAAGCTCACCGCGGTGAAGCTCGAGGTCCCCAAGGGCGAGACGTTCCGCGGTCTCTGCGAGCGCATGAACGCGAACGTCAAGGTCGAGCGCTCCGATAAGAAGACCTCGGCCGACAAGGAGTACGAGTTATTCAATCGCCTGCCGCGCGCGCTCCTCGACGTCGCCGTGCACGCCTTCAAGGCAGTCGACCACTGGAACATCCTGCCGCGCGACTTCATCAACGGCGACGGCATGTACACGAGTCTCTTCATCGCGAATCTCGGCAGCCTCGGCATGCCGGCCGGCTACCACCACCTCTATGAGTGGGGAAACTGCCCGCTCTTCATGATGGCCGGCAAGATCGAGAAGCGCGCGCTCGTCGTCGGCGACCAGGTCGTCGCGATTGACGTTATCCCCATCCGCTACAGCTATGACGAGCGCATCGACGACGGCCTGAACGCCCGCTTCGGCATCGAGGCCGTCAACCGCGCCCTCGAGAACCCCTACCAGCACTTCGGCTGCGTGAAGGACGACGGCTCGGACGCCTACCCGCTCGACCAGTTCGCACCCCAGCAGCCCTGACCCCACCGTCTCCCCAGAGCGACACCCCCGTGGGGTCAGGCCTACCCGATTAACACCGCGCGCCCTTCAAAATGGCGCCCTCGGCCCTGAATCGAGTAGTCTCCGACCCCTGGCACCCCGCTTGCTCAGTTCCTCGGCACGCCCCTCCCGGCGTCATCACCGAGGACCTCCATGCACCGCCGTACCCCCTCGCTCGCCCTCGCCCGTACCCTCGCCCGTACCCTCGCCCTCGCCCTCGCCCTCGCCCCCGCCCTCGCCCTCGCCCTCACCCTCGTCTCCGCCTCCGCCTACGCCGCCCCTCCGCCCGGCCTCGACCTCCCGATCCCGGGCGACCCGCACCCGCCCGCGCTCAACACCGCGACCTGCGCCTATCACGGCACGACCTCGCCGGCCGACGCGACCTACGCGACCTTCGCCGCCTCGCTCGTCGGCCCACGCGGCAACACCCGCAACCTGCAGGACCAGATCGAGCTGCACCAGGTCGGCGGCGCCTCGGTCGTCATCATCGAAGCCGGCGCCATCACGCAGCACCACTGGTATGGCTGCCGCGACCGTAAGCGCGCCAGCCGCACGACCGCCAACACGCTCTACCAGGCCGCCTCACTCTCGAAGTTCGTGAGCGCCGTCGGCCTCGTCTACGCCGACCGCGCGGGCGACCTCGACCTCGACGATGACATGGCCTTCCTCGCCGACGAGTTCCCCGACAGCCTGCTGGCCGAGTGGGTCGGCGACAACTTCCGCCGCGACAGCGACGACTACCCCGAGGCCATCAGTGTGCGCCGCCTCTTGAGCCATTCAGCCGGCCTCGACACCCACTCGATCGGCGCCTGGAGCCCGCTCGATGTGCCGACCATGCGCGAAATCATCATGGGTACCAACGACTTCGGCAGCTACTACCCGGGCGGCGTCGAGCCGATCTATGCCCCCGGGACCAACTACGAGTACTCGGGCGGCGGCTACACCGTCGCCGAGCATGTGCTCGAGCTGCACACCGCGCCCGCCTTCAAGGACTACCTCGACGACCACGTGCTCGGACCCGCACGCATGTTCGCCTCGACCTTCGAGAAGGCCAGCTCCGCGACGCCCAACCTCGCCCGCGGCTGCAGCCGCAGCGCCTGCAACTACGACCTCCAGCAGACCAACGTGAAGGCTGCCGGTGGTCTTCTCGCGAATGCCCGCGAGTACGCCGAGCTCGTCACCGCCCTCTACAACGGCGGCACGACCGATGGCGGCGGGCGCGTCATGGTGCAGTCCGACCTCGACGCCATCCTTGCCCCCTCATCCCATGCGAACGCCTCGCTCGCGGCCTGCACGACCACCGGCACCACCCGCACGACCTACATCTCGGTTGGCGGTCGCCGCTATCCGTTCGCGTTCGAGACCTGCATCGCGGGTAAGTGGCGCATGCCGCTGACCGACGATGATGGCGACTGGTACGGGCTTGGCGTCGGCCTCTCAGCGACCCTGCACACGGACGGCTACCCGCGCACGGTGAGCCACTCCGGGGCCCAGACCGGCTCGCGCACCTACTTCGAGATCGACCGCCGCACGGGCGACGGCGTGGTCATCATGGTCAACGGCGAGGCCGAGTGGACCGACGGCGACGGCTACCTCTTCGGGTCGTCGCCGCTGCTCTGGGAGATCCTGCGCGCCTACCACGCGGCTTACTGACTGAGCTGGCTCAGCCCCGCTCGCCCTTCCTGAACCGGCGCGACGCTGCTAGAGTCGCCGCGATCGAAGGAGGAGCTCGAGATGGGTAAAGTCGTCGCGGTGATCCTGGGCGGTGGACGCGGCGAGCGTCTGCGGCCGCTGACCTCCGCGCGTAGCAAGCCCGCGGTGCCGATCGCGGGTATGTTCCGGCTGGTCGACATTCCGATCTCGAACTGCCTCAACTCGAACGTCTACGACATCTTCGTCCTGACGCAGTACCTGTCGGCCTCGCTAAACCGGCACATCGCCCAGACCTATCGCTTCGATGCGTTCCGTCCAGGCCAGGTGCAGGTGCTCGCGGCCGAGCAGATCGACGAGGCCTCGGGCTGGTACCAGGGCACCGCCGACGCCGTGCGCAAGCAGTTGAAGCGGCTCGAGACCGACCCGGACGACGACGTGCTCGTGCTCTCCGGCGACCAGATGTACATGATGGATGTCGCCGACTTCGTCGAGCACCACCGCAGGACCGACGCCGACGTCACCATCGCCGCCACCCGCTGCCGCCGCGACGAGGCGCGCCGCTTTGGCATCATGCGCGTCGACCCCGGCACGCTCATCACGCAGTTCGCCGAGAAGCCGCAGGAGGACGAGGTCCTCGATGCTTTCGCCGTGCCGGACCCCGACGGCGAGAAGACCCACCTAGCGTCGATGGGTATCTACCTGTTTCGCGCGAAAGTGCTGCACGAGCTGCTCGCCGCCGACAGCCGCGACGACTTCGGCAAGCACATCCTGCCGACCGCGCTGGCCAAACATCGCATGGCCTCCTACGCGTACAGCGGCTTCTGGGAAGACGTCGGCACCATCGAGAGCTACCACCGTGTGAACCTCCTCCTGACTGAGCCCATCCCCAAGCTCAACCTCTACGACGAGCATTACCGCTACTTCTCACGCCCGCGCTTCCTGCCGCCGGCCAAGATCGGCGAGGCCCTCGTGCAGCGTGCGCTCCTCTGCGATGGCGCGGTCATCGGTGACGGCGCCACCGTGCGCAAGTCGATTATCGGCATCCGCACCGTCATCGGGCCTGGCTGCAACCTCGACCGCGTCGTGCACAACGGGGCCGGCGACTACGACTTCGGCACCACGCCCGACGTGCGCCCACGCCCCGCGACCGCCCGCCACAGGCGACCGCCCGTGCCGCCCGAAGGTGGCGCCAACATCCCGCTCGGCGTGGGCGAATACAGTGTCGTGCGCAACGCGATCATCGACCGCGACACGCGCATCGGTCGCCATGTGCGGCTCGTCAACGAGCGTCAGATCCAGGACTACCAGGACGACTACATCACGGTGCGCGACGGCATCATCGTCGTGCCGCGCCAGGGCATCGTCCCGGACGGCTATACCTTTTGAGGAACCTTCGCATGCAGCCCAGCTCCCTTCGTTTCTTCGGGTCCCTCGTGATGCTGTGCGCGACGGTCACCGTGGCGCTCGCCCAGCCCGCGACGCCGATGCTGGCCCTGCGCTTCGAGGCGCTTGGCGGCGCGTCGTTACAGGTCCCGGCCTGGAAGGAGATCCGGCGCGAGGGCGCGGTCGCGGTCTATGAACAGCTGCCCGACCCGGCGGCGCAGCGGCCCTACTACGTGCTGATGTGCGCCCTGGAAGAGGGGCCACCCAAAGGTGGACCCATCGCCTGGGACAAGGTGCGCGACAACATCATGACGGCCGCGTCGAAGAACGGTCGCTCGCTGACGCTCGAGGTGAAAGAGCCCTACACCGGCGCGGCCGGCTTCGAGAGCCGTCGCCTGGTCGGCGAGTTCAAGAGCGCCACCCCCGAGAAGAAGGTCGCGATCGAGCTCATCGCGCTCGTGAAGGACGGCAAGCTCCTGACGATTGGGCTCGTCGCCGAGGCGCTCGGGCCCGCCACGTCCGAGCTGCTGCAGGGCATCGCCCGCTCGGCGCAGCTCGGGCCGTGATGATGACCCCGTCCGGCGCGCGCGACCAAGCAGCAGCATGAACATCGAAATCCTGACGATCGGCAACGAGCTCTTGAACGGCGACCTCGCCGACACCAACACCCAGCGTTTCGGCACGCTGCTGCGCGAGCTGGGCCTGCCCGTGCGCCGTGCGCAGACGGTGCCCGATACGCTGGACGTGATCGTCCAGGCCCTGCAGACGGCGATATCACGGGCCGACGTCGTGCTCGTCTCGGGCGGCCTCGGCCCGACCGAAGACGACCTCACGTTCGAGGCTGCGGCCCTCGCCGCCGGTGTGCCCCTGGTCGAGCACGCGGGGACGATCGCGCGCCTCGAAGAGCGCTTCAAGAGCCGCGGCTTCCCGCTGACCCCGAACAACTTGCGTCAGGCGCAAGTGCCGGCCGGCGCCGACGTCTTCGACAACCCGGTCGGCACGGCCCCGCATGTTCAGCTCCAGGTCGGCGGCACGCGCCTCTTCTTTTTTCCGGGTGTACCGATCGAGCTGCAGCGCCTGGCCGACGATTTCCTCAGGCCATGGCTCGCGGCCAACGCCCCGGCGCGCGTCTACAAGTCGTGTATCTTCAAGACCTTCGGCCGCACCGAGTCGCAGGTCGCAACGTTCCTCGACAGCCTGCCGCGCGACCCGCGCATGCACGTCGCGTATCGCGCGCACTTCCCGGAGATCCAGGTCTCGTTGCACGTCGAGGACCCCGACGCCGCGGCTGCCGATGCGTTGCTCGCGAGCTCGGCGGCGCACGTGCAGTCGGCCTTGGGCGACATCATCTATAGCGAGGACAAACGCGACACGCTCCAGTCCGTGGTCGCGCGTCTCCTGCTTGCGCAAAACGCAACTCTCACGACCGCCGAGAGCTGCACCGGCGGCCTCGTCTCGCAGCTCCTGACCGACCTGCCCGGCTCGTCCGCGTTCTTCCTCGAAGGCTTCGTCGTCTATTCGAACGCCGCCAAGACCGCACGCCTCGGAGTGCCCGCGGCCCTCATCGACCAACACGGCGCCGTCTCCGAGGCGATCGCCCGCGCCATGGCGGAAGGCGCCCGCAGCGCCGCAACCTCCACGTGGGCGGTTTCTATCACCGGCATTGCCGGCCCGTCCGGCGCGACCGAAACCAAGCCGGTAGGCACCACCCACATCGCGGTCAGCGGCCCGAGCGGCACCGTGCATCTCCATCGACGCTTCCCGTTCGACCGCGACCGCAACCGCACGGTCGCCGCCTGCAGCGCCTTGGATCTCCTGCGCCGCCAGCTCCTCTGAGCGCGGCGCCAGGTCAGACCCGCGCGAGCGAGTCGATGAACGCGAGGAAGTCGGTGAGGTCTGCCGCGACTGCCAGATCCCGTCGAATCTCCGCCGCAAGCTTCACCAGGAGGCGAGCGTCAGGGGACATCGACGCCGTCCTCGGCGATGGTCGCGAGCAATTCCGATGGAGCATGCGCGAGCTCCACCAGGTCGACCGGACGTCCGAACAGGCGGGCCAACTGGGCGACCGCCTGCCAGTATCTGCCACGGGTGACGGCATCGACGTAGAGGTCGATGTCCGAGTCCGGGGCGAGGCCCGTGGTTACGAGCGAGCCAAAAGGCGCCGACCCGCGTCGCTCCGAAGCCTTCGCGCAAGAGATCGGCGGCTTTTGGCAGGAGCGTGCGCGCGGCAAGCGTGCGTGCTTGCGAGGCGGCTTGATTCGCCGCAAACGCGGGCTCGGAATCCAGCCATGTAGTCCTGATGGGATGCATCCACGGAGCGTGTATCCCACACCGGCTGGGGGGCGTCACGGGGAGGGACGCGAGCGTCGCGAGCGATGTCTGCACCACGAGGATCATTGTGTGGGTTCCGCAGGGGCTGACAGCACGCCCGGCTTGGAGCATCATACCAGCAATGCGACATCGCTGGCCGCTCGTCCTCGCTCTGATCACGGCACCCGTGCGCGCCGAGGCACCCCGCACGTGGGCGCTCGATACCCTGACCGGTTTTCCGGTCGCCGGCGTCCCGATCGGTGACATCAACCGCGACGGCTTCGAGGATCAAGCCATGGCTGGGGGCCAGGTCCTGCGCGTCTCACTGGGCCGAGGTCGCGTCATTCGCACCGACATATCCGTGCTCCCGGACGTCCAGTTCTCGCTCCCTCCAAACGGGATGATTGCGCTTTCAAGCCTGGTAATCTCCGCGGGTGACCTCGACGCCGACGGCTTTGCCGACTTCGCGCTCGCGATCGACCACGTCGACCCCGACCACCCCGTTGGCCGGATCGAACCGCCCTTTCAAGACTACGTCACGGTCTTCTACGGTAACCAGAACGTCCGCGCGCCGCGTCGTTGGGTTGTCTCCGATCGCGCGCCCTTCACCGGTTTTGGCAGCGCGATGGCGGCCGGCGACATGAACGGCGACCGCCACTCCGACCTCGCCATCGGCGCCCCCGGTGACCCGAGAAACCCGGCGTCAAAGGGGCGTGTCGTCCTCTACCTCGGCTCGGCCGAGGGCCTCGATGCGCGCGAGGCGTGGGTCGCCGAGGGGCCGCTCGGATTTGGCAGTGCCCTCGCCGCGCTCGACAGCGACGGCGACGGCCTGACCGACCTGCTCGTCGGGGGTCCCGATGGCATCGACCTCTATCGCGGTCATCGCCGTCAGGATGACCTCCAGCCCGACTTCGCGCCGCTCGCCGCCGAAGCTACCCGCGTGACAAACAGCGGCGTGTCCTCCGCCAAAGACCTCGCGGCCGCCGGCGATCTCGACGCCGACGGCTTCGCCGATGCGCTTCGCGTCGATATCGCAGCCAACCGCATCGAGCTCGTGATGGGTGCCGCTTCGCCGGCCACGCCACAGGTCGTCATGCTGCCGCTCGACGTCTGGGGCCTCACGCTCGCCCCCTACCTCCCGACCGCCGACAAGAGCGCTGCGGCCGCCGGTGATCTCGACGGCGATGGCTATCCCGATCTGGTGTTCGTCGCGACGACCACGGCTAGCGATCCGACCGAACCCTTCGCGGCCTACACGCTGTTCGGCGGCCCGGACATTGCGACCGCAACGCCCGTGCGCCTCGAAGGCCTCGAAGGCCTGGCCGCCCCGCGCGGGCTCGAGGCGCTCGGCGACCTCGACGACGATGGCCTGGGCGACTTGCGTGCTGGAAATACCGTCGCCTTCGGCCGCAGCACGACCTTTGGCAGCCCGCGCGTCCTGTCGCCCGCCGAATTGTCAGTGCCTGGCGCCGGGGCATCCCCGACCGAGCAGCTTCGTTGCGTCGGCGACGTCGATGGGGACGGCTTCGACGACCTCTTCGCTGCGGGCGTCGGCAACCGCCCCACGTGCAACGATTGCGCGGGTTTCTCGCTGCTTGCCGGCACGCCCAGCGGCCTCGCGCCGACGCAGTTCGACGAACGCGGCCTGCCAGGGGACGCCTTCGCCCCGCAGGTCACCCGCGTCGGCGACCTCGACGCCGATGGCTTTGACGACGTGCTTGTGAGCCTGGAGTCGGCGCCTCATGGCCTCGCTGCGCATGCCGGCCGCGCCAAGATGTACTGGGGCTCGACCGCCGGCCTGGTCGCCCAGACACCCGACAAGCCGGCCTGGGACCTCTACGGCCGCGGGCCCGAAGCGCGTCTTGGGCGCTTCGGCAGTGCCGTCGGCGACGTCGACGGAGACGGGCGCATGGAGCTCCTGCTCGCGACCGCCAGCACCGTGACGGGCGTCACGACCGAGCTCTTCCAGATGGCGACCAACGCAACGCTCGAGAGTGTTTGGCTCGCGGATGCAGGCCTCGCGCCCGCAGGCTGGATCCTGTCGGGCTGGAGGGGCGTCGGCGACATCGATGGAGACGGCCGACCCGACATCGGCACCAGCATGAGCACGGCAGGTCATACCGCCCAACAGCTCGTCATCGCCAAGGGCCTTGGGGGCCCGCCGATCTTCGGCCTGCCCGAGGCGGTTGTCTTACCGACGCCGATCCTCGACGATCTCCCGACCGCGCTCGGCGACATCGATCGCGATGGACGCGCGGACATCGCTGGGTACGCTGGCGGCCTCCTGTCGCGCCCGACCCTCGACGTGTATCTGGCATTCGGCGCCGAGCACATGGTGCGCGCCGAGCTTGTGACACTCGTCGTCTCCGAGGCCTCCATAGCCCCCGAAGATCGCCTACACGTCAGCGCGAGGCTCCTCCGTGCGGGCGACATCAACGGCGACGGGCGCGACGACTTCGCCGTGGCCGCGCCCTATCACGGTCCCGACCTGGGCGGCCGGTTCGCCGTCTTCCTCGGCGGCGCGCTCGACCCCGCCCCGGCCTTCACCCGCGATGGCGCGCCAGGCGACCAACTCGGGAGCGCCGCGACGGGGGGCTGCGACTTCGATGGCGACGGCTACGCCGATCTCGTCGCGCGCCGCGGCCTTCCTGCAGCGCCTGGCCTTGTCGACCTGTACTTCGGCAACGGCGCCTTCGCGCATCGCTCTGCGTTCCCATACGCCGTCATGGCCATTCAGCCCGACACCTTGCGACGCCTATCACCCGGCTCCATGAGCCAATCGCGCACGTCTTTCGCCGTCCGCGCCTTCGGTCGCAGTCCGTACGGCCCGGCCCGTGTGCGCCTCGAGGTCGAGGTCAAGCGCCGCGATACACCCTTCGACGGCAAGAGCCTCGTGTACGGCGACTTCGCGAGCGCGGCGCGTGGCACCTCGCCGTTGCTCACCATGACCGTCAAGGACCTGGCACCCGGCATGGCCTATCACTGGCGCGCTCGCATCGGCTATGACCGCACGCAGGCTCCGCTGACAAGCCACTCGCGCTGGCTTCGCGGCAGTCTCGGCCCGGTGCCCGGCACGGTCGATGTGCGCACGCCACCCAACGCCGGCCCCATCGCCAACGATGATGGCCCGTACTACGCCCACGCTGGCGTAGTCCTCGCGAGCCCCGGCAATCTCGAAGCACCCGGTGTGCTCGACAACGACTCCGACCTCGAGGGCGACACGATCTCGGCGATCCGCGTCACCGAGCCCCAACACGGCGAGCTGATCTCGTTTGGCGCGAGCGGGTCGTTCTTCTACCGCGCCGAACCAGGCTACGCCGGTCTCGACCACTTCTCCTACCGGCTCGTAGACGCGCTCGGCGCGCCATCGGACGCGACTGCGACCGTGACCTTGGCGGTCGGAGATTGCGACGTCGAGAGCTGCACCCGCGGCGACTACTTCGTCGCGGTGCGCACCACGGGCGGCCTGAAGAGCATCCACTGCTGGCTCGACGCCGAGGGCCAAGCGACCTGCGAGACCGACGTCGACGGTCGGCTGGTCCTGGGCGACCCGGTCTGCTCCCGCCGCTGAAGAGGTGTCCCGAAATCTACTGCGCGGCCCGTCTGCGGCGTTGCGGGTCCTCCCGAAAATCCTCACATACATCAAGTATGCTGCGGTTTTCGGGTCCTCCCGCGCCTTGCAGACGGGCCGGCTCGCGACGATTTCTGAACACCTCTTGAGTCACACCAGGTTCAGTGGGGAACGAAATTGGGATCGGTCGGGGCGGGACCGCAGCCCTCGATCCATCCGATGCGCGCCGAGGTAGCCTTGAAGTGGAGCCCGACCGACATCGCGTCATTCTCGCCGTCGCCGTCGCTGTCGATGTCGAGGTCGAGCAGGGCCATCAACGATTCGCAGGTGTCGGTGTCGGTGAGCGCCGCGCACAGGCCGGCTTCTTCGCTGCATGGGGTGACGGCGGTGTTGCAGGTGGCGGTGGCGGGGTCCAGCGGATAGCGGTGGTCTTCCTCCGCGTACACGGTGCAGCAACCCCAGTGGAACTCGGCGTTCATCCAATCGAGCAGGCTCTTCCTCGCGACCCGACCCCAGAGGCGCGCGCCGCGTCCGCCGTCGCCATCGAGTACGAGGCCCCTGCCGTTGGGGCCGACACTCACGTCACCCTCGAAGTGCATGTCTTCTATCAGTAGCTCGACCTTCGCATCGTCGAACCCGAAGTTGACGATCGCCAGGCGTCCATCCGAGGCGGTGATGTGTCCCTGGTCGATGCGTGCCACGGCACGATCGCGCGGCATGAAGCTCTCCTCGGTGATGAAGCTCAGCATCTTGAGCATCAGCTCGGCGTTGCCGGTCGCCGGCTCCACGAAGACTTCGCCGTCGAAGTTCGCCTCGTAGCCTATCACATCGACGAACGGGTCATTGATGGGGTCCGTGAGCGGTTCGTCGAGCCCCATGAAGTCCAGCAGCAGGTTCATGTTGTGATTGCCGGAGATTTCGTTTGCGAGGTAGTCGTCCCAATCTCCGATGACGGGTGCGATCTGCGCCAGGTACGTGCCGAGGTGGTTATCGACCTGGGCGTCGCCGTCGAAGTCGTGACAGCACGCGGGCTCGCCCTGGAAGCGGATCTCCGAGATGTAGCTGACGCGATCGGTGTACGGCCACGCGCACCGGTCCCCGCCGAGATCGAAGCACGCGCCGAGCAGGCATGGGCCGCCTGAGCAAAGCGTGCTCGGTCCCGGTGCATAGTCGCATTGCTCGGCACCACTTACGACCGTGCAGTCTCCGACGGCGGCGTAAGTCGTCTCCGCGCCGCGGTCGACGCTGCAGCCGCTGGGCGGCGGCGTCGTGCACGGATTGGGCTGACACAAGACAGCGACATCGGCGGGCGGACTTTCGATGTCGGTGGCGCTCACGCTATCGGTGGCGACCGCCGAGTCCACGGCCACCACGTCGGCGGCAACGGCCGTATCGGCCGGCCCGATCGTGTCGCCACGCTCCGTTGTATCGAGCCCGCCCTGTGTGTCGCGGGCCCCTTCGTTTTCGTTCGAAGGCTGGCCATCGTCGCACGCGAGCGCGCCCGATGCAGCGAGAGTGATTGCCGCCATCCAGGTTCGCAAGCGCATGTGGACTCCTCGAGCGTAGTGCGCCGTCCCGTGTGGCGTCGCCTTCCAAGTCTGGCCG
>Ga0105048_10006300_pt1 | contig 19126 bp, 19 predicted proteins | sample MAT05_FD_78382 | JGI IMG/M metagenome (GOLD analysis project Ga0105048, IMG submission 78382) | Freshwater microbial communities from Lake Fryxell liftoff mats and glacier meltwater in Antarctica - MAT-05 | ecosystem: Environmental > Aquatic > Freshwater > Ice > Liftoff microbial mat | place... | reverse complement strand
CAGTGTGCGCGAAGGGGGACTTGAACCCCCACGCCCTTTCGGGCACTAGCACCTCAAGCTAGCGCGTCTACCAATTCCGCCATCCGCGCGCTTCCGGCAATCCCTTGCAGGACCACCGAGGTACGACAATAGCACGCGCCGGGAGGGCAGTTTGAACCACCCGACCCACCCGGGCGGAGATCCGCACGCAACCGCCCCCTCACACGGCGTCATCGGTATCGTGGGAGGCATGGCCACCCCCGAATCCACCGCATCCTCTGCCTCACTGTCGGCCGACACCGACGACAACGGCGTCGCGCTCGACGAGACCGCGATTGTTGCGCGCGACCTCATCCGGTTCGACACCACCAACTACGGTGAGGGCAGGTCTAACGGCGAGGCGGATGCTGCGGAGTACCTCGAGGCCAAACTGGTGGCCCTCGGGCTCACGCCGCAGCTGTTCGAGTCGGCTCCCGGGCGTGTGTCTGTCGTTGCCCGCGTGGAGGGTGCGAATCCGGATGCTGGCGCCCTGGTTCTGCACGGGCACACCGATGTCGTGCCGGCCGACCCTGCTAACTGGAGCGTCGATCCGTTCGGCGGCGTGATCAAGGACGGCCTGCTCTGGGGTCGCGGGGCCGTCGATATGAAGGACATGGACGCGATGATGATCACCGCGCTCGGTGACATCCTCGGCAGCGGCCGTCAGCCGGCCCGCGACACCATCGTCGGCTTTTTCGCCGATGAGGAGGATGGCGGACGGCTTGGATCGCACTACCTTGTGCGGGAGCATCCGGAACTCTTCGCCGGCGCGACAGAGGCGATCAGCGAGGTCGGCGGGTACTCGATCACCCTCAACGGAACCCGCGCCTACCTGCTGCAGACGGGGGAGAAGGCCCTCATCTGGGTCAAGTTGATCTCTCGCGGCACCGCCTCACACGGATCCCGCGTCATGCACGACAACGCGATCACGAAGCTCGCCGAGGCGGTCGCGAAGCTCGGCCGCGAACAGTGGCCACTGCGCCTGACTGACACGACGACCGAGCTCATCGGCGAACTCGCCCGCATCCTCGAGCAGGATCCGCAGAAGGTCGGTCCGGACGAGCTCGTCATTGCGACGGGCACGGCGGCCGGGTTCATCCAGGGCTCGCTGCGCACCACCACGAACCCGACGATGCTCACCGCCGGCTACAAGCACAACGTGATCCCCGACACGGCCGAGGCGCTCATCGACATCCGGGCGCTGCCGGGGGAGGAGGATGCCGTGCTCGCCCGGGTGCGGGAACTCATCGGCCCCGACATCGAGATGCAGATCATGCACCAGGACATCGGGCTCGAGACGGCGTTCTCCGGGCCTCTCGTCGACGCAATGACCGCAGCGCTCGGCACCCACGACCCGGGCGCCCCCGTACTCCCGTACCTGCTCAGCGGCGGCACCGACAACAAGGCGCTCTCGCTGCTCGGCATCAAGGGATACGGCTTCGCGCCGCTCAAGCTGCCGGCCGAACTCGACTTCCCGGGTATGTTCCACGGTGTCGACGAACGAGTACCCCTCGACGCACTAGTGTTTGGCAGGCAGGTGCTGACGGACCTGCTCCTCGACTACTAGAACGGCTCTCACCGCGTGAGTTTCATCGAAGCGATCATTCTCGGACTGCTCCAGGGGCTCACCGAATTCCTCCCGATTTCATCGAGCGCACACCTGCGCATCGCGGGGGAGTTCCTGCCCTCGGCGACCGACCCGGGTGCCACGTTCACCGCCATCACCCAGCTCGGCACCGAGGCCGCGGTGCTGCTGTACTTCTGGGGCGACATCAGCCGCATCATTGGCAAATGGTTCCGACACTTCGGCTCCGGAGCGTGCCGTTCCGGCCGCGGCGCGACCATCGAGAAGGACGACCCCGACGTGCGGTTGGGGTGGCTCATCATCATCGGCACCATTCCGATCGTGCTCGTCGGCTACTTCTTGCAGGACACGATCCGCGGCGCGTTCCGCTCGCTGTGGCTCGTCGCGATCGTGCTCATCGTCTTTGGCATCATCCTCGGGGTCGCCGACCTGCTCGGGCGCCGCACGAAGCAGCTGAACGACATCGGCTATCGCGACGGCATCCTCTACGGCCTCGCGCAGACCCTCGCGCTCATTCCCGGCGTCTCGCGCTCCGGCGCGACCACGACGATGGGCCGGGCGCTGGGCTACTCGCGACCGGCCGCCGCCCAGTACGCGTTCCTGCTCGCGGTGCCCGCGGTGTTCGGCAGCGGGCTGTTCGAGCTCGTGAACAGCATTACCGATCCCGAGGTGAATGGGCCCTTTGGGCCCCTCGAGACCGCGATCGCGACCATCGTCGCGTTCGGAGTCGGCTACGCCGTGATCGCCTTCCTGATGAACTACATCAAGACCAGATCGTTCCTACCGTTCGTGATCTACCGGCTGGCGCTGGGAAGCACGCTGCTGGTGCTGCTGACCCTTGGGGTAGTGCAACCCATCTGACCGAATGCACCACCGGAGACACATGGGCGTAGCCTTATCGGGAACTCGAACAACAAATTATTTGCCATCTATTCTCACTGCGACAGAACTGACGAACGAGATCGAAGGGGTGGGCGTGTACGCGATGAGAGCCCTCGGTCGGCACCACGAAATGGCACGTCACCATGACTGAAACCGACACGTTCGAAGCCGCCAAGGTCGCGATCAGCACCGCCCACGAGACGCGCAGCAACCTGTGCCGACCGTTCCTCGCCATTGCTCCGGTGACGGGGGTGTCGGTCTCGGTGCTCGCGGGATCCAGTGGACAGTCGACGGTGTGCTCAAGCGATGCCACGTCCGCTCTTCTCGACGAAATGCAGTTCGATCTGGGCGAGGGTCCGTGTTGGCAGGCGCTCTCGACGCGGCTCCCCGTTCTGGCCCCCCGGGTTCGCGTTGATGAGAACCTTGTCTGGCCGATCTTCGCCCAAACTCTGCGAAGCGATCCCAGAAACAAAAACGTCCAAGCCATCTACGCTTTCCCGCTCGTGGTCGGGTCCCTCGACATCGGTGCCGTCGACCTCTACTCGACCAAACAGGGCGACCTGACCAGTTCTCAGGTAACTCAGGTGCTGGAGCTGGCGGGCCTGACGGCCTGGCAGGTGCTTCGGCGGATTCTGAGCGATGGTGCGCACGGCGTCGAGGGTGAGGACCCGACCGGGGCAGGCTCCAGGCGCGAGGTTCACCAGGCCACCGGAATGGTGCTCGCCCAGATGAGAATCAGCGCCGCCGACGCCGTCCTCCTGCTGAGCGCTCACGCGTTCTCGACCGGGCGCTCGATGCGCGAGGTGGCCAGTGACGTTGTTGCCCGGCGAATTGACTTCTCGGGGGATTTCCATGGGTGACGGGGGACACCGTGAGCGCGGTAAATTGGAGGAATGGTGACTGGCACACGCGAGGCCCGACTGGCCGCGACATTCGTGACGCTCGCGGACACACTCGTGGCAGGCTACGACGTCGTAGACCTGCTTGACACGCTCGTGAACGCGAGCGCGGATCTGCTCGACGCCGCGGCGGCGGGCCTGATCCTCGCCGACGAAGCCGGAGAGCTCTCCGTCATCGCCTCGACGAGCGAGCGAAGCCGCCTGGTCGAGATCATGCAGCTCCGCTACGGGCTCGGCCCGTGCGTCGAGTGCTACAAGACCGGCGAGGTGGTCACGGTTCGCGACGTCGACGAGGTCGGTGACAAGTGGCCGGACTTCCGGGAAGCTGCCCTCGAACAGGGGCTGCACTCGGTGCATGCCGTTCCGCTGCGTTTGCGCGGCACCGTGATCGGGGCGCTCAACCTGTTTCGCAACCAGACCGGTGTCATGTCCGATGAGGACATGCTTGCGGCGCGCGCCCTCGCGGACATGGCGACGATCGGCATCCTGCACGAACGCACCGTGCACGAGACCGACGAGGCCAAGCGGCAGCTTCAGCACGCGCTCGACAGCCGGGTGCTGATCGAACAGGCGAAGGGGGTGCTTGCCCACACGCACAATGTCGATATGGACGAGGCGTTCCACACTCTGCGGGATCACGCCCGCGGCAACGGATTGTTGCTCAGAAACGTCGCGGAGGCGGTTGTCAACCGCTCCCTCGTTATATGACTATTCATACGACGTTGCACTAAGTTTAATACTTCTGCCCAAGACCTCGGCAGCTCCCACACTGTGATGGTCGAAAGGGTATCTATCATGTCTAAGTTCTTCGCGCGTATGGTCTTCGACACCGAGGACGGGTCTGTCGGTCTGGCGGATTCGGATGTCGGTGACGCGATGTTCCGCAGTCAGGCGAACGATCAAAAGGGTCTGCCTTTCAGCGAGATCGATCTTCTCGAGCTCGCCGCAATGAATTCTCACCACGAGAACCTCTGAGCCTCCGGGGTAGCCCATCGTGGTCTGACTCGCAGCGAGGCTCGCCTAGAGTGAAAGGGTGAAGTCGTGGAGCCGTCCGTGGGTTCCCCGGCTATCGGGGAACGGGCGGCCGCCGCGCCTGTTCGACACCTCGACGAGCACCTTCCTGCCGACTGTGACATCGGGAACGGCATCGCTGTACGTGTGCGGGATCACTCCCTACGACGCCACCCACCTCGGCCACGCATCGACCTACCTCGCGTTCGACATCCTCGTCCGCTGCTGGCTCGATGCGGGTTACGACGTGGAGTACGTGCAGAACACCACCGACGTCGACGACCCGCTGCTCGAGCGTGCAACCTTGCTGGGAGTCGACTGGCGCGATCTCGCTGCATCCCAGACCGAGCTGTTCCGTGGCGACATGGAAGCCCTGTCGATCATCCCGCCCGACCACTACGTTCCCGTCACCGCGGTGATCCCGGAGGTCGCAGCGGCCGTGGACGCGCTGATGGTGAGCGGGTTCGTCTACGAGGTGCCGTGCGCGGAATCCATCGACTCCGCACCCGACCTCTATTTCGACAGCGCCGAGGCCGGCGAGACGACGTCGTGGCACCTCGGCCTGGAGAGCAACCTCGACCGCGCGGAGATGCTCGCGCTGTTCGGCGAACGCGGGGGAGACCCCGACCGTCCCGGCAAGCGGGACCCGCTGGACCCTCTGCTCTGGCGCGCCGCGCGGGAGGGTGAGCCGGCGTGGGACACCGTGCTCGGGCTCGGCCGCCCCGGCTGGCACATCGAATGCTCGGTGATCGCGGTCAATCGGCTCGGGTCGTCGATCACGGTGCAGGGCGGCGGGGCAGACCTGCTCTTCCCCCACCACGAATTCAGCGCCGCACACGCCACCGCGCTCACGGGTGAGCCGTTCGCCCGCATCTACTCCCACGCCGGGATGATCTCCTACGAGGGCGAGAAGATGAGCAAGTCGCTCGGCAACCTGGTTCTCGTCTCGCGCTTGGTTCAACGCGGGGCCGACCCGCGCTGCATCCGACTCGCCCTGCTCGGGCACCACTACCGGCACGACTGGGAGTGGACCGACGAGGCCCTCGCGGCAGCCGACCGCCGACTCGCTCTCTGGCTCGGCTGGGCGGAACAGGAACGGCCCGACGCCCAGGCGACCGATTCCCTCACCAGTGCGCTGCGCGCCGCCCTGAGCGACGACCTCGACACTGTCGCGGCGCTGGATGCTGTCGACAGAGCAGTCTCGAGCGGGCAGGCACCCGACAGGGGAGCTCTCGACGCCGTGCACGCACTACTGGGCATCGACCTCCGCAGCTGAGCGCGGCAGCGCGAGCTCTGGCTAACTTCACGCGCATACTGTTCAGTCGCGCGTGTGCGATTTCTGCCGCACGATCGAACAACAGCCGCGCGCACACCGCCAGCAGTGCAAACGGGGGCATCCGCGGTCCGGCTCAGTCCTTCGGCCGCCAGGGCTCGTCACCGGCGGAACCGCCGCCGCTGCCGCCGTCGGGCTTGTCGTCGCCGCTTCGCCGCAGGTACTTCTCGAACTCCTGGGCGATCGCCTCGCCGCTCGCCTCGGGGGAGTCCACGGTGTCCCTCGCCTGCTCGAGCTGTTCGATGTAGTTCGACATGTCCTCGTCCTCGCTCGCGAGGGCGTCGATCCCGCTCTCCCAGGTTGCGGCGTCGCCGACCAGGTCGCCGCGGGGGATGACGACGTCGATGATTTCCTCAAGCTTGTCGATGAGCGCCAGGGTTGCCTTGGGAGACGGGGCGTTGTGCACGTAGTGGGGAACGGATGCCCAGATTGACATGGTGGGAATCCCCGCCACCTCGGCCGCGTGGCCGAGGACCGCGAGAATGCCGACCGGGCCCTCGTACGAGCTGCGTTCGAGGCCGAGCTCCGCGCGCACGGTCGCGTTCTCCGAGCTGGCGAACACGGAGATCGGGCGGGTGTGCGGCACGTCGGCGAGCATCGCGCCGAGCATGACGATGCCGGTGATCCCGGTCTCGCGCACGGTCTCCAGAATCTCGGCGGAGAAGCTCTTCCAGCCACGGGAGGGTTCGGTGCCGAGCAGCAGGTAGATGTTGGAGTTCTCGGCGACACCGACTGACAGCTCCGCGTCGTTTGCCAGGCCCTCCGACTTCGTGGCACCCGCCTTCACCGACGTCGGCCCATAGATCGTCACGTTCGGCCAGACGAGGGTGCGGTTGCCGTCGTCGTCGTTCGCGGCAAGGGGACGGTTGAACTGATAGTCGAAGTAGTCCTCCGACTCGAACTCCGCGATCGGGTAGAGGTCGAGCAGGCCCTTGAGCGTGCGCACCGCACCACTCGCGGCCTCGCCGGCATCATTCCAGCCCTCGAACGCGACGACAAGAAGGCGTCCGCTCAATAGTCCCGAGCCGTCAGTCAACACATGTCCTCCATTGGTCGGCCACTGGCGCCGTGTCCGTTCCTCATCTCCCAAGGATAGAACCGGAGGCGCGGTCGACTGAACCGCCGCCGGTACTATTGGGCATCGTGACCGAACCGAGCCTGCCCGCACATCTTCCCGCCGCCGTTCTCTGGGACATGGATGGCACCCTCGTCGACACCGAGCCGTATTGGATGGTCGCCGAGACCGAGCTGATCGCCTCCTTTGGCGGCACCTGGACCCACGAAGACGGCCTCGAGGTCGTCGGCATGGGACTGTGGGATGCGGCGGTCATCTTCCAGGCGCGCGGCGTTGACATGACCGCCGACGCCATCATCGAGTGGATGACCGACCGGGTGCTCGAGCAGGTGAATGTTGCTGTGCCTTGGCGGCCGGGCGCCCGTGAGCTGCTCGCCGACCTCAAGCGCGCCGAGGTTCCCACCGCCCTTGTGACGATGTCCGTGCATCGGATGGCGGCGAGAATCGTCGACGCGATCGGATTCCACGCGTTCGACGTGATTGTCGGCGGCGACGATGTCGAGCTCGCCAAGCCGCACCCGGCTCCCTACCTGCACGCCGCCGGGCTGCTCGGCGTCGACATTCTCGACTGCCTCGCAATCGAGGATTCGGTTCCGGGGCTCGCCTCGGCGATCGCCTCCGGTGCCGTCACGATCGGCATTCCCCTGCACAGCCCGCTTGACCCGGGCCCGAACCACACGCTCTGGGAGAGCCTCGCCGGCGTCACCCACGCCCATGTCGCCTCGCACTTCGCGCAAATCCGAACGGGGGCATCGCTGTGAGCGGTGCCGTGCGCCGCCAGAGCGGCCCGTTCCGCGCTGGCGACAAGGTGCAGCTGACCGGGCCGAAGGGCCGCCTCAACACGATTGCGCTCGAGCCGGGAAAGATTTTCCACACCCACCGGGGCGGTGTCGAGCACGACGTCGTCATCGGCCAGCCCGACGGGTCCGTCGTGCTCGGCACGACGGGGGAGGAGTACCTCGCGCTGCGCCCGCTCCTGAACGATTTTGTGATGTCGATGCCGCGCGGCGCTGCGATCATCTACCCGAAGGACGCCGCCCAGATCCTCGCGTTCGGCGATATCTTCCCCGGGGCCACGGTCGTCGAGGCCGGAGTCGGATCCGGTGCGCTGAGCCTGTGGCTGCTGCGCGCGATCGGGCCGGGCGGCCGCCTGCACTCCTTCGAGCGCCGTGACGAGTTCGCACAGGTCGCCAAGGGAAACGTCACGAGCTTCCTCGGTGGGGAACCCGACAACTGGTCCGTCACGGTCGGCGACCTGGTCGAAGAGCTCCCAGGCGTCGCTGCTGCGGGCGAGGTCGACCGGGTGATCCTCGACATGCTCGCCCCGTGGGAGTGCATCGACGAGGTCGCGGAGGCGCTCACGCCCGGCGGTGTGCTCGTCTGCTACATCGCCACCGTGACGCAGCTCTCGCGCGTTGCCGAGGCGATCCGCCGCACCGGCCTGTTCACCGACCCCGATTCATCGGAGACAATGGTGCGCGGCTGGCACGTCGAGGGCCTCGCCGTGCGCCCCGACCACCGCATGGTCGCCCATACCGGCTTCCTCATGACGGCCAGGCGCCTCGCCCCCGGCGCCATCCTGCCCCAGCTCAAGCGCCGCGCTTCGAAGACCGATTTCGCGGACGAGGATGTCGAGGCGTGGACGCCGGGATCGCTCGGAGAGCGCACCGCGACCGACAAGCGGCTGCGCAAGACAGCCCGTGCTGCTCAGGCCGGCGCAGAGTTCGCCGTAGCGGCCGAGGCGGATGGCGCGGTGCCCAGCGGCGATCAGCCCGACGACGCCGCATCCGCCACCTAGACTTGAGCAGTTCCGCCCCCGTGTTCCACCGAAATGAGGCCCCCGTGCGCAGATTTACCGCGCTAGTCGTCGCCGCCAGCGTGCTGGCCGCCCTTACCGCGTGTGTCCCCGGCGAGGCGGCTAACGGATGCGAGTCGACCGTGACGAGCGGATCCGCGTCGGCGACCGTCGACGCGCCGGGCGACTTCGGCGCCGCACCGGAGGTCCGTTTTCCGACGCCCCTCATCACGACAACAATCGAACGCACCGAACTCATTGCCGGCGAGGGCGAGCGGCTCCAGTTCGGCCAGCCGGTCATCCTCGAGGCGACAATCCTCAACGGAACCGACGCCGCCGTGCTCCAGCAAACCGCGTACGCCCCGGAGGGCGGCAGTCTGTTCACGATTGGAGACAGCGGTCTCCCCGCGCTGGGAACCGGTCTCGAGTGCACGACGGAGGGCTCGCGGGTCGCCATCGTCGCGTCCGCCGAAGACAGCGCCGCGAACGACTCCCCACCGGCCACGAGCGACTCGATCGTCTACGTTGTCGACGTCGTTCGTGCGTTCCCTGCCCGCGCCGCGGGTACCGCGCAGCTCGCGGTCGCGGGGATGCCGAGCGTGGTCACCGCACCCGACGGCACTCCGGGCATCACGATCCCCAGCGAGCCTGCCCCCGACGAGGCCCGCGAGTCGCTCCTCCGCCTCGGCGCCGGCGACGAGATCCGCGCGGGCGACCAGGTCGTCGCCAAGCTCACCGCCGTGGACTGGGACGACGAGTCCGTCGTGCAGTCCACCTGGACGACGGGCAGCGCCGCGATCGTCGATCTCGCCGGTGACTCCGTGAGCGACGGGCTCAAGGACGCGGTCACCGGCAAGACGATTGGCTCGCAGGTTCTCGCCATCATCCCGCCGGAGGCGGGCACCGACGGCGCGACACTGATCTATGTTGTCGATATTCTCGGAACGGTCAACTAGCCCCACAGCCGAACACGGCCCACGGGATCACCCGCAAGCAAGGACGCCACCGTGTCACCAGGCAGTGCAGCAGGCGCACCGCGCGTTCCCGTCGAGGAGCGCCTGTTCAGCCTTGTGTTGGCGCTGCTCGCGACCGACACGGGCCTGACGAAGAACGAAATCCTGTCGACGGTTCAGGGGTACCGGCAGCGGTACGACCACGGCGGCAAGAATGCCAACCTTGAACGGCAATTCGAACGCGACAAGGACGACATCCGCGATCTGGGGGTGCCGCTCGAGACCATCGAATCGCCTGCGGAATCCGGCAATCAGCATCTGCGCTACCGGATCCCGCGCGGCAGCTACGAACTCCCGAGCGACATCACCTTCTCCGTCGAGGAGACGGCGATCCTCGGGCTCGCCGCGATGGTCTGGCGGGAGGGGGCGCTGTCGACCGAGTCCCGCCGCGCCCTCGTGAAGCTGCGCTCGCTCGGCGGCAGCTCCGACGAGCCCGTGCTCGGCTACGCGCCGACCCTGCGGGTGCGGGACAGCGCGTTCGAGCCGCTGCGCACCGCCCTCGACAAGCACCAGGTGGTGCGGTTCGCCTACCTCAAGCCGGGGGAGCTCGAGTCCCGGGTCCGCACCGTCATCCCCCTCGCCCTCGTCCAGCACCAGGGCCGGTGGCACCTGGCGGCGGAGGAGACCGGAACGGGTGCCCAGCGCACCTTCCTGCTCCGCCGCATCGTTGGGCAGGTCGCGGCAACGGGCGAGATCTTCGACCCCCGCGCCGACGACGAGTCGGCGAGAGCGCTCCGCGAGCTCGAGGAGGTGTGGTCGTCGCACACCGCGGTCGTCGAGGTCGAGCTCGAGTCGGATGCCGCAACGCGCCTGCGCAAACGCCGCGGCACGGTCACCGCGCCGTCCGGCGCGCTTGAGCTGCACTACTCCGACCTCAACATCATTGCGGACGAGCTCGCCGCATTCGGCCCGGAGGTGCTCGTGCTGTCGCCGGTCGAGCTGCGCGACGCCGTCCGCTCCCGTCTCGTTCTCACGGCACGGAACCACAGGGAGAACGCCCATGACTAAGCGACCCCCGACACTGCAGGCCACCGACAAGCTCGCCTTCCTGCTCTCATTGGTGCCGTGGCTTATCGACCGCGCCCAGGTGAGCGTGGCCGAGACCGCCAAGCACTTCGGCATGACCGAGCAGGAGATCCGCGACGCCGTCATGCTCATCGCCGTGTCCGGCATCCCGGGGGAGACACACCAGTACCAGGACGGCGACCTTTTCGACATCGCCTGGGATCGATTCGAGGACGACGACGAAATCGTGCTCACCCACCTCGTGGCCATCGACGACTCGCCGCGCTTCTCCGGCCGGGAGGCGGCGGCCCTCATCGCCGGCCTGCAGTACCTCTCGGCGCTGCCGGAGAACGCCGACCGCGGCGCGATCGACTCGCTCATGGCCAAGCTCGCCCGCGGCGCATCCACCAGGCCGAGCGAGATGGCGGTCGAGGCGGGCGAGACGGATGCCGCTGTGGCACTCATCCGTGAGGCTGTCGCGACCGGCGTGCAGGTCGAATTCGACTACGTCAACTCCCGCGGCGACCACGAGCACCGGCATGCCGACCCACTCCGCATCGAGTCGGTCGACACCGACTGGTACTTGCGCGCCTGGTGCCACCTGCGCGGCGCGGTGCGCATCTTCCGTCTCGACCGCATCTCCGCGCTCACCCTCACCGCGCTTCCCATTCAGTTCCACGTGGGCGACGTACCGCTGCCCGACGAGCTGTTCGAGGGCTCCGCCGACGACCTGTTTGTCACGGTCGAGGTCACGCCTGCCGCTCTCAGCCTCATCGCCGACTACATTCCGGACGACGCCGAACGGGCCACCGTGGGAGACCGGGTGCGCACGAGTGTGCGCGTCTCCCACTATCACGCGCTCAAGCGGCTCGTCGCCGGGCTGCCGGGGATGGTCACCGTTGTCGAGCCGCCCGAGGCGCGCCGCGCGGTCGTCGAGTGGGCCGCGGCGGGGGCAGCGCGCTACGGTGTCGAACCGGGATAACTCAAGGTGCCCGCGGTTCGCAGGCAACTCACCCGTGCAGGGGTAAAATGAACGAAACAGTCAACGCGAGGACACAATCATGGGACTTCTTCAAGGCTTCACCGGATGGCACGCCATCATCATCCTTGTCGTCATCCTGCTCCTGTTCGGCTCGGCGAAGCTGCCCGCGCTGGCGAAGAGCATGGGGCAGTCGATGAAGATCTTCAAGAAGGAGATCAAGAGCAACCCCGACGACGACCTGCCGCAGGCCGAGCCGATGCAGAACAGCTCGCAGGCCTCCCCGCCCGCGAACCCGACTGAGCAGCATCCGAAGCCATAGCCACCATGGCTCCGCGCACCCGAACCCGCGCGAATAACGAAGGCCGGATGTCGTTCGCCGAGCATCTGATCGAGCTGCGCAAGCGTCTGTTCAGGTCGGCCATCGGCGTTCTGCTCGGCGGAATCTTTGGCTTCATCATCGCTCCGACCGTGCTCGACGTTCTGCGCGAGCCGATTCTCGAGATTGCCCGCTCCCGCGACGCAAGCCTCAACTACGACAGCATCACCGGCGCGTTCGACCTGCGGATGCAGATCGCGATCTATGTCGGTCTCGTCGTGTCGAGCCCGGTCTGGCTGTACCAGATCTTCGCTTTCATCACCCCGGCGCTCACCCGCAAGGAGAAGCGGTACACCTTCGGGTTCTTCTTCTCGGCGGTGCCGCTGTTCCTCGCCGGGTGCGCGAGCGGCTTCTTCGTCTTCCCGCACATCGTCGAGGTGCTCGCCGGCTTCGCCCCGGAGGAGGACACCTCGATCTTCCTCGCGAAGTACTACGTCGACTTCGCGCTCAAGCTCGTCTTCGCCGTCGGCATCGCCTTTGTACTCCCGGTCTTCGTGGTGCTGCTCAACTTCATGGGAGTCATCTCGGCCAAGAACATCCTCAAGGGTTGGCGCGTCGCCATTCTGGCCATCACGATCTTCTGCGCCCTCGCGACCCCGGCCGCCGACGTCTTCTCGATGTTCCTGCTCGCGATTCCCATGGTCATGCTGTATTTCGCCGCCGTGGGAGTGGCCTTCTGGCACGACCGCATCGCCGAGAAGCGCGCCGCCAAACTACTCACCGAAGGGTTGGGCAGCTCCCCAGCATGACCGACCAGTTATCGCCCGCCGAGCGTTTCGCCGCATCGAAGGCTCGCCGGGGATTCCCCCGCGTCGACGCGTTCCGCGCACAGCAGAAGTTCGACCTCGACCCCTTCCAATTGACGGCCTGCACCGCGCTTGAGCGTGGCAACAGCGTGCTCGTCGCCGCGCCCACCGGCGCTGGCAAAACCATCGTCGCCGAGTTCGCCGTGTACCTTGCCATGCGGCAGCCGCGCGCGAAGGTGTTCTACACCGCGCCGATGAAGGCGCTGAGCAACCAGAAGTTCCAAGAGTTCGTCGCCGAGTACGGTGCGAGCGAGGTGGGCCTGCTCACCGGCGACACCAACATCAACTCGGGCGCCCGCATCGTCGTCATGACGACCGAGGTTCTGCGCAACATGCTCTACGCCGACTCCGACCTGCTGAGCGATTTGTCCTTCGTCATCATGGACGAGGTGCACTACCTCGCCGACCGGTTCCGCGGGGCGGTCTGGGAGGAGGTCATCATCCATCTCCCGCAGCCTGTTCGGCTCGTGTCGCTCAGCGCCACCGTCTCCAACGCCGAGGAGTTCGGCGACTGGCTTCAGGCGGTCCGCGGGGAGACCGACGTCATCGTCTCGGAGGAACGCCCGGTTCCGCTCGACCAGCACATCCTCATGCGCACCAAGCTCATCGACCTGTTCGACTCCTCGGGGCTTGCCGCCACCCACCGGGTGAACCCGGAGCTGGTGCAGATGGCCAGGTACGGCGGCCGTACCATCAGCTCCCGGCAGTCACAGGACGTCGGACGCCGGCACTCGCGCGGCGGGCGCCCAGAGGACACCCGGATGAACCGGCCCGCGGTGATCGACCTGCTCGAGAGCCGCAACCTGCTGCCCGCGATCTTCTTCATCTTCAGCCGGGTTGGATGCGACCAGGCAGTCAAACAGGTGCTGCGGGCTGGCGTGCGCCTGACCGAGCAGTGGGAGCGCGACGAAATCCGCTCGATCGTCGAGGAGCGCTGCCGCACCCTCCTCGACGAGGACCTCGCCGTGCTCGGCTACTGGGAGTGGCTCGATGGCCTCGAGAGGGGGGTCGCCGCCCACCACGCCGGCATGCTTCCCGCTTTCAAGGAGGTCGTCGAAGAACTTTACCGGCGCAAACTCGTGCGGGTCGTCTTCGCGACCGAAACCCTCGCGCTCGGCATCAACATGCCCGCACGCACTGTCGTGCTCGAGAAGCTCGAGAAATTCAACGGCGAGGCCCGGGTGCCGATCACGCCGGGGGAGTACACCCAGCTGACCGGCCGGGCCGGCCGCCGCGGCATCGACGTCGAGGGACACAGCGTCATCCAGTGGCAGGACGCCCTCGACCCACAGGCCGTCGCCTCACTCGCCTCCCGGCGCACCTACCCACTCAACTCGAGCTTCCGGCCCACCTACAACATGGCCGTGAACCTGATTGAGCAGTTCGGGCGGGCTCGCACCCGCGAGGTGCTCGAATCGTCTTTCGCCCAGTTCCAGGCCGACCGCGCCGTCGTCGACCTCGCCCGCAAGGTGCGCAGCCAGCGAGAGTCTCTCGACGGCTACGCCGAGGCCATGGCCTGCCACCTCGGCGACTTCACCGAGTACTCCGGCATCCGGCGCGAACTCACCGACCTCGAGCGCAAGGGTGACTCGCGCGCCGAGCCGCAGAGCCGCAGCGAACGGGAGAAGCGGCAGCACCAGCTCACCTCGCTGCGCAAGCGGCTGCGCCAGCATCCCTGCCACAGTTGCAACGATCGGGAGGCGCACGCGCGCTGGGCCGAGAGATGGTGGCGGTTGAAGAAGCAAACCGACGACCTCACCCGCCAGATCCGCGCGCGCACGGGCGCCGTCGCCCGCGTGTTCGACCGCGTCACCGACGTGCTGATGATTCTCGGGTACCTTCAGCGGGACGACAGCGGCACTGTCAATCTCGCGGCCGGCGGCAGGATTCTGAAGCGGATCTACGGCGAGCGCGACCTCCTGATCGCGGAATGCCTGCGGAAGGGGTTGTGGAACGACCTCGACCCCGCCGCACTCGCGGCGATGGCCGCCGCGCTCATCTACGAGCCCCGGCGCGACGAGGGGCAAGTGAGCGAGCGATACCTGCCCAAGGGGGCGTTCCGGCCGGCCCTGGAGACCACGACGACGCTGTGGGCCACCCTCGACGACCTCGAGCGGGACAACAAGCTGCCCGGCAGCAACCCCCTCTCGAGCGGTCTGTCGCTCGCGATGAACCGGTGGGCGCAGGGCGCGAGCCTCGACTCGGTGCTGAGGGACACCGACCTGGCAGCTGGCGACTTCGTGCGGCTCACCAAGCAGACGATCGACCTACTCGACCAGCTGTCGATGGTTGCGGATGCCCCGGTCGGGCCCCGCGCGCGTGCGGGCCTCGAGCTGATCCGACGCGGTATCGTGGCGTACAGCAGCGTCTGATCGCCGCACGGGTCCCACACCCGACGGCGCCTTTCAGTCAAGTCGATCTAGGCTGTACAGGATGATCACGCGCGCCGCTCCCTCTCGACCGCTGAGGCGGTCAGCCTCTGGGCGCGCCGCCCCGCTGTGGCTCGCCATCGTGCTTGCCGCGGTGGGCGGCATGCTGAACGCGCTGGCGTTCCCCGGAATCGGCTGGTGGCCGCTCGCCTTTGTCGGCACACCGCTCATCCTGTATTCCCTTGTCGGGCGCCGCGTCGGCCCGTCGCTGCTCGTCGGACTCGTCGCCGGGCTGGTGTTTTGGGGCACCCATATCTTCTGGATCACCGTCTATCTCGGCGCGGCACCCTGGGTCGCGCTCGGCGGTCTGCAGGCGGTGTTCTTCGCGATCGGCTGCGCGCTCATCGCCCTCGCCTGGCGCTTCGGCGACCGAGCCCTTCCCGGCCCGGTCGGCCAGCTGCTGGTGCTGCCGCTCCTTCTCGCGGGCCTGTGGACGCTGCGGGAGTTCGTCACCACCACGTGGCCCTACGGCGGATTCTCCTGGGGCCGGCTCGCCTTCTCCCAGTCGGAGAGCCCCTTCGCCGAGCTCGCGGCCTGGGTTGGGGTCGCCGGTCTCTCGTTCCTCATCGCGTGGGTCAGCGCGCTCGTCGTGCAGGCCCAGCGGGTGCGGGGGGCGACCCTCGCGTCGAGCGCGGGCCCGCGCCGCATCCTGCGCTCCATCCTCCCGGTCGGCCTGCTTGTCGCGATGCTCGCCGTGCCCGCCTTCCCGATCGTGACCTCCGGCAGCCTGCGAGTCGCCGCCGTGCAGGGAGACTCGGATGCCGGGCTGTTCGCCGAGTACGAGCCCGGTCAGATTTTGGAAGACCACCTGGCCGCGACCGAGCCCCTCTACGGCGAGGATATCGACCTGCTCGTCTGGCCGGAGAACGCGTCCGACCTCGACCCGCTGCGCTCGGCCCGAGCATCCTCCGCGCTGGACCGGGTGACCGAGCAGGCGGGTGCGCCGCTCGTCGTCGGCACCATCACCGCCGACGGCGACGACATCTACAACAGCCTGCTGCTCTGGCGGGAAGGAAACAGCCCCGCCGACCAGTACGACAAGCTGCACCCGGTGCCGTTCGCCGAGTACATTCCCGACCGGGACTTCTGGTTCCCGCTCGCGCCCGACCTGCTCTCGCTCATTCCCCGCGACTTTTCGATCGGCACGAGGGACAACCTGTTCGACATCGACGGGGCAGCGACCGCGGGCGTGGCAATCTGTTTCGACATCGTCGACGACAACCTCGTGCGCCAGATGATCGCAGGCGGTGCCGACATCATCATCGCGCCGACCAACAACGCGGACTTCGGGCGCACCGACGAGAGCGTGCAACAGCTCGCGATTGCCCGGTTGCGGGCCATCGAGACAGGCCGCAGCGTCGTGAACGCCTCAACCGTCGGCACCTCGGCGATCATCGCCCCCAACGGCAGCACTCTCGAACGCCTGCCGACCTTCACCCCCGGCACGATGCTGCAGGATGTGCCGCTCAGCACCACGACGACCCCCGCCACGGTCGCCGGCCAGGGGATCGAGATCGCGGGCTCGGTGCTCGCCCTCCTCGGCCTGATCGTCACGGGTCTTCTCGCTCGCAGTCGTCGCACCGGCGGGGGGACGAGCCGTGGCTGACACTCTCATCGTCGTGCCCACCTACAACGAGATCGAGAATCTCGAGCGCATCCTCGGCCGCATTCGCCAGGCGGTCGGAAGCGCCCACGTGCTCGTCGTGGACGACTCCAGCCCCGACGGCACCGGCGAGCTCGCCGATCGCCTCGCACTCGCCGACAGCGGCATCCATGTGCTCCACCGAACCAGGCGCGAGGGTCTCGGAATGGCCTATCTCGCCGGATTCCAGCGGGCGATCGACGACGGCTACGACTTCGTTGTGGAGATCGATGCGGACGGGTCGCACAACCCCTCCTCGCTCCCGGCGATGATTGCCCTCGCCCGCAACGGCGCCGACCTCGTCATCGGGTCGCGCTGGGTGCCCGGCGGCCGGGTGCTGAATTGGCCATGGCTGCGTCTGGCGATCTCCCGCGCGGGAAACTCCTATTCGCGTCTCGTGCTCTCGTCGCACATCCATGACCTCACGTCGGGGTTTCGGGTGTTCCGCACCAGCGTTCTCACCCCCGGGCGGCTCGCCTCGGTGTCATCGCAGGGCTATTGCTTCCAGGTCGAGCTCGCCTGGCGGCTCGAGCGCGGAGGAGCGATCGTCGTCGAGCATCCGATCACGTTCGTCGAGCGCACCCACGGGCGGTCAAAGATGCACACGGGCATTGTCGCGGAGGCGCTCTGGCGGGTCACCCTGTGGGGGCTCATGAGAAACGCCCCCCGTCGCGCACGCGACGAGGGGCATCCGCCCACCTGATGAAGCTCAGCTGATCAGTCGCTCCTGATCAGGCTCCGACCTTCTGCCCCTTGCGGGCGCGAAGGTACCCGAGCCGTTCGTTGAGGAGTTCTTCGAGCTCGTCGCGAGTGCGGCGCTCGAGAAGCATGTCCCAGTGGGTGCGTGGCACCTTCTGGTCGGTCGGCTCGATGACGACAGGCTTGCCGTCGGCGGCGATGAGGATGCCCTCCTGACCCGACTTCGGCGACTCCCACATTTGGGGGATTTCCGCATCTGCCGAGAAGGTGACCTCGAAGGTCATTCCGTCGGACATCTGGTAAGTGCTGGTGATCCGCGGGGAGAAGGTTACGCCCTCTTCGCTCTGGAGACTCTGTGATCCGAGTCGCATTCCGCGCAAGCTACGATCTGCCATTGTGTGGCCCCTTTCTCACGACACCTTTTAGTCTCGCGATACCTGTTGTATCAGCAACCCCGAGGATGGCCCATTCCATACCCGATCTCTCGTTTCCCAGCTTGTTCACACCAAATTACCGGGTTCGTGGGTGACGCGGCGGGAGTCCGCGCTGTGACCGCTCGAGCAGCACCTGCATGGCCAGATCGGCACGATCGGTGACAAGACCGTCGATTCCAAGGTCGAGCAACCTGTGCATGTCCGCCACGTCGTTGACAGTCCAGACGTGTACTTCCTGCACGGCGGAATGCATGATCCGGATGATGCGCGGCGTGACGATGCGGATGCCGCGCACCGTCTCGGGGATCTGGACGGCGTGCACGTCGCGCAGCATCCACCTCACCAGTGGCGCAGCGCCCACCAGCGCCGCGGAGAAGGCGAGCGCGAACTGCGTGCTGGAGGCCGAGGTTGCCACTGATGGCAGGAGCTTCACCGCGGCCCGGCGGCGCGCCCCGCTGAACGAGGTGATGAGCACTCGCCCCGACGACCTCGTGGCTTGGACCGCGTCGACGGCGGGCTTCACAGCGTCGTCGGACTTGATGTCGATGTTGAACCGGGCGTCGGGGAAAGCGTCGATTGCCTCTGCGAGGCTCACGAACGACTGGCCCTCACCGAGGTCGATCGCGGCGAGCTCGCCCATGGTGAGGTCGCCGATCCTCTCGGAGCGACCTGTCAGCCGGGCCAGGTCGGGGTCGTGGCTGATCACCGCCACCCGGTCTCTGCTCGCGTGCACGTCGGTTTCGATGTGGGTCACCCCGTGCGCGAGCGCCATGACGAAAGCGAGCATCGTGTTCTCGGGTGCGGCCGTCGCCAACCCCCGATGGGCCAGCACCCTCGGGGCTGCGGGGGAGAGGTAGCCGCCGGTCAGCGGTCCGGGCGAGGGGGACGCGCTCACGCTAGGGGGCGGGTGGCGTCTGGTCCCGCTGCGCGCCGCCGAGGAATCCCTGTCCCACCGTTTTGAGTGCCTCGGTGAGTTCGGACGGGATGATCCACAGCTTGTTCGCATCGCCCTCGGCGAGCTTGGGGAGGGTCTGCAGGTACTGATAGGCGAGCAGCGGCGCGTCGGGGTTGCCGGCGTGGATCGCGCCGAAGACCGTCGTGATCGCCTCGGCCTCGCCGTTGGCGCGCAGCACGGCGGCTTG
>Ga0105048_10006298_pt1 | contig 19129 bp, 16 predicted proteins | sample MAT05_FD_78382 | JGI IMG/M metagenome (GOLD analysis project Ga0105048, IMG submission 78382) | Freshwater microbial communities from Lake Fryxell liftoff mats and glacier meltwater in Antarctica - MAT-05 | ecosystem: Environmental > Aquatic > Freshwater > Ice > Liftoff microbial mat | place... | reverse complement strand
GACCGCGCTGGACAGCGAAGAGCACATGATTCAGGGCATGCAGGCCGGTGCGGATGACTACCTCGTCAAGCCGTTCTCCATTGGTGCCCTCCAGGCGCGGCTTGTGGCTGCTCAGCGCGTCACCATGCTGCACCGCTCGCTCGCCCAGCGCGACGCTGAGCGGGCGCTGTCGCTCGCCCGGCATACGGCTGTCCTGCGCGTCGCCCGCCGCTTCGCCGCCGAAAGTGACCCGGACTCGCTCCTGCGTGACCTGATCGTCGAGGCCGTCGCGCTGGTGTCGGGCGAGATCGGGGCCGTCTACCGCTGGGACGAAACCAGCGAGTTGCTGGTGCCAATCGCCACCTCAGTTGCTCGGGTGCCTGCCACCGACGAGCCGTGGCAGGGCCTCCAGCGGTTGCGGCTGGGCGAAGGTGCCGTGGGCCAGGCCGCACAGCAGCGCATCCCGATCGTCGCCAACGTTGGTGGCCCTGAGGCGGAATTCGCGGTGCCGCTGCTCCACGAAGGCCGCCTTGTCGGTGGCCTTGCCGTGCGGACCGGCCGCACCGGTCAGTCGTTCACTGACGAGAACGTCGAAAGCCTCGAAATGCTGGCAGGGGTCGCCGCCGCCGCATTCGTCGGATTGGAGCGCGCCCAACTTGTCGCCGTCACGCTCGCGGCGCGCGAGTTGGCGCACGTCCTCAACAACGACCTTGCGCTGTCGGTCGGCGCGCTCGAACTCTTGCGCGAAGACCCGGACCTGTTGTCGAACCAGCGTGAGATCGTGGACGAAGCGGGCGTCGGTCTCGCTTCTGCCGCCGAGCACGTCCGTCGTTTGCAGCAGGTCGTCCGTATCCACACTAAGGACACGCCCGTCGGCCGTGCCCTTGACCTGGAACGCTCGTCCGGGCAGCCTGCCCTCTAGCGCCCGGCGTCCAGGTCTGCGCTCCGGCCAGGGACGGGCCTACCACGGGTGCGGTTCAGGTACCCGCACTCGCCTACAGGCCCAGCAGGTCCGTCACGGTCACCATGGTGTAGCCCTGTTCGCGCAGCCCGGCGATGATCGCCCCGAGCGCCGGCCCGTCCAACGACTGCTCACCGACGTGGAAGATGAAGATGGCCCCCGGCTCCGCGCGGCTCAGGCACCGATCGATGATGGCCTGCTTGGACAGGTGGTTCCAGCCCAGCGAATCTACCGTCCACATGATCGTGTAGTCGTACCCCGCGTCAGCTACATCCTTCAGCGCGCCGGGGTCCAGGTCGCCGTACGGCGGGCGGAAGTACGGGCGCGTCGTCCTACCCGTCAGTTCGAGCAGCAGATCTTCGGTCCGGTCCAACTCAAGGCGACGCTCGCCCACGCCCAGCGGACGCCCCGCCGAGAACCCGGTGAATGAGCTGTGCGACCACGTGTGATTGATCAGTTCGTGGCCCTCGTCCACCATTCGTTTGACAAGGTCACCGTTCTTCTGCGCCCACAGGCCGGTCATCCCGAACGTGACGTGTACCTGCTCATCGCGCAGGGTGTCCAGGATCATCTCGGTGTAGCCACGGTCTGCGCCCGCGTCAAACGTCAGTGAGACGGCGTTGCACTCCGCGGGACCACGGTCGATGCGCAACGATATGCCCGGCGTCTTTTGCACCGCCGGCTCCGGCGGCCGGCACACGCTCCTGGTAGCGGCTGGCGGCAGTTCGGCCGGTGGCTGCGGCTGGAACGCCTGCCCTCGAGCCAGCGGCACGGGCAACGCCCCGATGGCCAGCACCATTCCGACGACCAGCACCAGCGACCAGCGCCAACCCGCCAGCCGTGAGCGTGATCCGCTCATGCTCCCGCGCATCCGATCCCCCTCCAACTGCGGAGGGTATCGTCATGTGCGCGCGCCGCGCCTGTCAAGCCCTGTCCTGCCCCTCGCGTCGCTGCCGGCGTGTCCCGGTCCCGGCATCCTGGCCGAAACCGGGTGCGGCACTGGCTCGGCCTGCGACCGGCCGTTGCTGCCCGGGCGCACGCCGCGTCAGCGCACCAGTGGGAGCGGAGCAGGCAGCCTAGCGCTGGAAGTCGCGGCCAACCTCGCCGACGAGGCGCTCCAGCATGTCGAGCGCCTTCGCCAGGCCGGCGTCGGCCTCGGCTTCGTCTGCGCCGCGTGTCACCAGGTCGATGGGCAAGAACCGCTGGTTCCCCAGCGCGATGTACCCCTTGCAGTACGTCCCCGGCACCTCAGCCATCACCTGCTGCAACAGCGGCGCGACCTCAGATTCCCACATATCCACGTAGACCCGGTGCGTCACTGCCCGGTGCGAGCCAGCGCCCTCGCTGAAATACTCCTCCAGGAAGCGGGCGAACACGGCCTCCATCTCGCGGGGTGGGCCGGGCATGCAGAAGATGGTGCAGCCGTTCACCACGGTCTTCACCAGCGGTGCCCAGCCAGCCGGGCTTGGGAACGCCGCCGAGCCGTCTGGGATGGTCGCCATCCGCTTCAGGTTCTCGGTGTGTTCCTCAATGGTGATGCCGCGCCGCCGCAGATGGTCCTGCACCACCGTGTCGTCGATGTGCGAACCAACGCCCAGCATCTCGCAGATGGACGCAACTGTCAGGTCGTCCGGCGTCGGGCCAAGCCCGCCCGTTGTGATGATCGTCTTCGCGCCGCTCGCCACCGCATCGCCCAGCGCCTTCACGATGGACGGCTGGTGGTCGTCCAGAATGCTGACGCGCTGCATGGTGCCGCCCAGCTTCGTGATCTGCTGCGACAGCCAGAAGCTGTTGGAGTCCTGGATCTGGCCGATCAGCAACTCTTTGCCGATGCTGAAAATCTCGACCGGCGACGTAGCCTGTGGTTCGCCGCCCTCTGAAGTGCTCAACGGTCCCGCTCCCCTGGAGAAATCGGGGCAGTATAGCGGTGCAGCAGGCCAACCTCGCCGCCCCGCCGCCACACCGCCCTCACCCCCTGCCCCCTCTCCCATGCGTGGGCGAGGGGATGTTCCAGCCGCAGTTCCCCTCTCCCCGCTTGCGGGAAAGGGGAAGGGGGTGAGGGCAATGCCGACGTAGTAGCACAATCTCCATCAGTCCACGGCCGCCGACCAAGCCGACGCCGAAACGTGACAGGCACTCCCTCGGCGCGGCGGCGTTGAAGCGCAGGCCGGGCCGGGCCTACACTGCGGCATGGGCGCTCGCACCGTCGCTCGCGGCCGTGTGGCTGCCGGCCATCCCACTGGCGCCCCCGGAGGAGCCATGCCGCTCGATCCACTGGCCCGCGCGTACCTGGACGCCAGCGCCGTCCTGGGCCTGCCTGGCCCGCGTGACAGCACCCCCGCTGAGAACCGCGCCAATGCCCTCATGCGCCGGCGCCGCTTCGGTATCCCGCCGGTGCCGGTCAGTCGCGTCATCGACCGTACTGTGCCCGGCCCAGACGGCGACATCCCCGTGCAGGTGTTCGTGCCGGATGCTGTCGGCCCGCTGCCGATCCTGGTGTACTACCACGGCGGCGGCTGGGTGTCTGGCTGCATCGAGACCCACGAGAACGCCTGCCGCACCCTGGCGAACGAGACGCCGTGTGTCGTGGTGTCGGTCGAATACCGGCTCGCGCCGGAGAACCCGTTCCCGGCTGGCCTGGACGATTGCTACGCTGCAACGGTGTGGGTAGCCGAGCACGGCGCGGAACTGGGCGGCGACCCGGCGCGGCTGGCCGTGGGCGGCGACAGCGCCGGCGGCAACCTTGCGGCGGCGGTGGCGCTGGCCGCACGGGAGCGCGGCGGCCCGGCCATCGCGTACCAGTTGCTGATCTACCCCGTCACGGACAACAACTTCGAGACCGACTCGTACCTTGAGGCTGCCGAGGGGTTCGGCCTGACGCGCGACTCGATGATGTACTTCTGGGAAGCGTACCTGCCGAACCCGGCCGATGCCGCCAATCCGCTGGCCGCCGTCCTCCAGGCCGACCTGACCGGGCTGCCGCCGGCCCTCGTCATCACTGCGGAGTACGACCCGCTGCGTTCCGAGGGCGAGGCGTACGCCACGAAGCTCCGGGCCGCCGGCGTGCCGGTGGAGCACGTCTCCTATGCCGGCCAGATTCACGGCTTCTTCAACGTCGGCACGATGATGACGGCCGGCGATACGGCCGTCTCGCACGCGGCCCGGGCGCTGGCCGCCGCGTTGGCCCAGCCGGCCAGCGTCGGTAGCTGACGGCCCGGCTGGGGCCGAACCGAAACGCACCGAGCCAAACGCAAAGCGCGGGGTGGTTGCCCACCCCGCGCCACTCTCACTGCCCGACGACCGGTGCCTAACGCTCCGGCAGCACGCGGTCAGGGTCCAGGAACAGCACCAGCCGGTCGCCGAGCCGGGCGACCCCGCACACCTGGCTGTTGTTCGAGCCGGCGATGATCGCCGGCGGCGGCTCAATGTCCGTCGCCGCAACCATCACCACCTGCGACACACCGTCCACCATCAGGCCGACGGTGTGCGGCCCGAGTTCGGAGACGACGACCCGGCTGCGCCGCGTCTCGTCACCCGAGGTGATGCCGAGATGCTTGCGTAGGTCCATGACCGGGATGACCTGCCCGCGCAGGTTGATGACGCCCTCCAGGAAGTCTGGGCCGTTCGGCACGCGGGTGATCGGTGGGACGCGGATGATCTCGCGGACCCGCTGCACGGGGATGCCGTACGACTCGTTGCCCACATCCAGCACCACGATCTGTTCTTCGGCCGGGCGGGTGCGCTCGGCCGCCTGCCGCTTGCCGGCGATGTCCAGCTGGCCGGCCGCTGCGGGGTCTGCCGCCGGGGCCGGTGCGGGCGCTTCCGCCGGGGCGGTGCTGACCGGTGCCGTTGAAGGCTGGGCCACCGCCCGCACCGGTGCCTCAGTGAGCGGCGCGACCGGCGTGGTCATCGGCGTCGCCAGTTGATCGAGCGTGGCGCTGCCGCTGGCCTGGGCGGACCCGCTGCCGCTGCCGTTGGCGTAGCCAGCCGCGTGCCCGTTGGTGCCGCTGCTACCCTGCGCCGCCACCAGTTCCCGCGAGGATTCCAGGGTCCGGGTCGCGTCGGCCACGGCATTGCCAATGACTTCAGCCGGGCCTGCGAAGGCCGGCATGATGCCAGCTTCTCGGGCTTCGGTCCGCGCGGTCAGTTCGGCGTGCAGCGCGGCCAGCAGGTCGTCGGCATCTTCAAGGTCGTGCCCGGCGTCGTCTTCGGCCAGTGCCTCGGCCAGCCCCGCGATGTTCGCCAGCGCGGCATCCACGGCAGGGGCCTCAGCAACCAACTCCGCGATGACGATCTCGGGCACCTCGTCCAGCGCCGACAGCACTTCGTCGAGCGTCTTCTGACTCTCGAATCGCAGTTCCATGCGGTCGCCGACCTCTTGCCGCTCGATCTCGGTGCGGGTCGGCGAACTGTAGAGGATCGTGCCGGCCTCGTCGCCCACCAGCCAGGTCTGGAAGGCTCGCACGGCGCGCCAGTCGGTTTCCTCAAAGGTGACGCTCAGGCGGAAGGTGGTAGTGACGCGCTCCTGGGGCTGGGCTGCCGCCGGCTCAGACTCGAACACGGCCGCGTCGAGTGGCAATGAGAACTCGACGACCTCATTGGTAGTCTCGTCATTGTGGGGTAGCAGAGCATCCTCCAAGATTACGGCCGCATCGGCCGGGGCTAGCGTCACAAGGGTCGCGTCAACATCCAGGTCGTCCGCGTACGGCAGCGGGGTCGTGCCTTCGGTCAGTGCGGCGCGGTCGGCCGCAAACGACGGCAGGCAGGCCCGGAAGCCGCTTGCGAGCAGGGCTAGCGCGACGTGGCGATGCCAGCCGTCCCAGCCGCGCACGCGGTACACATCCAGGCTGACGCCGGAGCAGCGCTTAGCAAGCATGCGAGCGGTCGCCCAGCGGGCCGCGAGCACGCGCTGCATCACCGACGCGGCGGCATCTTCGGGGGCATTTGAGAGGAAGGCGACCGGCTCGGCGGTCAGCGCGTCGGTGCAGGCCACCAGCCAGGCGGCAGATCGGGTGCCGTCATCGGCAGGTTCCCAGACGCGACGGAGCAACACGGCATCGCCGGCTCCACCGGCCAGATCGTCGACCAGGGCGGCTGCCGTATACGGCTCAGCCGCGTCCGGGCCGTCGTACAGGGCCGTGCTGGCGGGGGCTGGCAGGAGGTACTGCCAGCCCTCGGCGGTCAGGCGCGCCCGCAGGTCCGGCTCGAAGCCTTCGCCGTGCCAGGATGTCACCCAGGTGCCGGGCAGGTGCCCTTCCGCCCGTGCGTTGCGGAGCAGGTCGAGCGCAATGGCACTGCGCGGCTGGTAGGCGAGGCTATCCGGCACGCCGGCCTGCGTGCGGCGGGCAGGGTCGTCAATCCAGGCATGTGGCATGTAGATCGCCGCGTCTACCAGCGAACTGCCCTCTGGGGAGCCGTAGGCCAGGAAGACGCCGATTTGACAGTTGAGGGTACGGTCAATGTGCGGCACGTATTGCTTGTCCACGCCAACGGCGTTGTCGCCGCGCTTGACGAAGCTGTCAAGGTTGAGGGTGAACAGGCCGTCTGGCGTGCCGTACGTGTCGCCGATGTACCGCTGGAGCGCGGAGACAATCGGGCGGGTCGGCCAGGGGGACTTATTCAGCAGCCAGCCGAGGGCACGGGCCGATGCGCCGTCCACGGTGCCGGCCAGGCTGGTGACGTTGCGGCGCTCGGCCCGCCCGCTGAGGAGGCCACCCAGGTACTGCTCGGCGCGCTGCCGCCCGATTTTGCGTCCGAAAAGCGGCGCAAAGCGCTGCTGGAACGTTGACACGAAGTCGGCCGGCACATGCTCGTCGTGGGCCACTGCTTCACCTCTCCATGCTGACCCGGATCGCGCCAGCTTTGCGACAGTACGCCTGCATCGCTGCCTGTCAAGCATGAAAACGAGACGACACCCCCTGTGGGGGACGGATTTCCCGGGCGAGAGTGACGAAATGTCTGAAATCGGCGGTGGTACACTCTCTGTCGCCGACTGTGTCCCTCCGACCGACCGCATCAGCCACCATCCCACCCGCCGCGCTGCCCCTGGCCGCCGCTGCTGCTGCATTCCTGGCGGCACAGGGGCTGGGGCGCTTCGGCTTTGGGCTGGTGCTGCCCGCCATGCGCGATGGCCTGGGTCTGACCACTGGCGACATGGGCGTGCTGGCGGGCCTCGGCCTGACGATCTACATCTTCTTCTCGGTGCCGGCCGGCGCGCTGGCGGCCCGTTTCGGGACGCGCTGGGTGGTAGTGGGCGGGTTGCTGGGCATCGCCGGCGGGATGCTCGTCACGGGGCTGGCAAACGGGTTTGCCCTGGCGGCCGTGGGGCAGGTGCTGGTGGGGGCGTCCGGCCCGTTTGCCATCGTGCCGATTCTGGCGTTCGCCGGGCGCTGGGTCCAGCCGTCGTTTCGGGGGCGGGCGACGGGGCTGGTGGTGGCCGGCGGCGGGATCGGGTTGCTGCTGGCCGGCCTGCTGGTACCGCTGCTGCTGGCCCCGGCCGACGACGCGGCGTGGCGGCGGGCGTGGTGGGGGCTGTCCGCTGGCGTCGTGTGCGCGGCGGCCGTGGCGACGGCGTTCCTGCGCGATCCACAGGCGGCAACCGTGCGGCTCGGCCGAGCCGAGCCGGCTGATCGCGGCCCATCTGCCGGCTCGATCTACCGTTCCGGGCCGGTCTGGCGGCTTGCCGTGACGTTCGGGCTGTGCGGGGTGTCGTACATCGTCTACGGCACGTTCTTTTCGGCGCACCTGCTGGCCCACGGGTTCGACGCAGCGACAGCCGGCCGGTTGTGGTCGCTGGCCGGGGTGGCAGCGACGGTGAGTGGCCTGCTTGGCGGCGCGCTGGCCGACCGCCTCAGCCCCGGCGCCGCCCTGATCATGCTGTTCATGATGCAGGCGGCCGGCATGGTGATGCTGGCGCTTGGCGAGGGCACGGGCTGGTTCACGGCGTCGGTGCTGGCGTATGGCCTGTCACTGTGGGGGTTCCCGGCGGCCATCACCAAAGCCTGCACGGAGTTGGTGGGCGCGCGGCTGGCCCCGGCGGCGCTGGGCCTGCTGGCCACGATGTTTGCGGTGGGGCAGGCGGCCGGCCCGGTCGTCGCGGGGGTACTGGCGGATCGCTCCGGATCGCTCGGGCCGGGGTTGCTGTTCGGGGCCGTCGCGTCGCTCGGTGGGGCACTGATGGCGGTCTGGGCAGGGCGTGACCGTCCGCCACAAGCGCCGGTCTTGCCGCGCTCATCGGGGTGACGACGGAGGCGACGGCGCGTTACCTGAACGCCGTCTCTATCTGGTAGCGCAGCCTTGGCACAGCTTCTGCGATAAGGTGTGGCAACCGAGCCGTGGCCGCCGCGGCGGGCGCACTGTGGCGCACCGACAGGCCCGCTCCTAGACTGATGTTGAGTGAGGTGTGTCCCGTGATTGCTATGACGAGTGCCGAACAGGTCCGCCGCGTGTTGTTGGACGCCCACCGCGACCTCGTGATTGAGGAACTGGCAGACGGCGGCGCGGTCGTGCGCGAAGCCTCGCGGTCGGCTGCGGCCAGCGACGCACGCCGCTTCCCGGTCAGCGAGACGCTGTCACAGTGCGCGAACCTGCTGGCAGACTCCGGCTTCGCCATCGCAATGGTCCGCGACCAGCAGGGCGTGTACCTTAACGCCCGCTAACGCCGCCGTGCCGCCATCTTACACGGCGACCCCACTGCGACCCGTGGTATGACCGAAGCACCTACCTCGAATGTCATCCTGAAGCGAAGGATCTCCCATAGCAGACGCGCTGATGCGGGAGATCCTTCGCAGGCTCAGGATGACAAGCGAAGTAGTGCGCCTTCGAGGACAAGCGCGGCTCGATGTCTAGAAGACGAGTTTGGCAAACCCGAGAACGCCCTGCTTCCAGGGGACGCGGTGCGACACTCCGGCCGTGCCCTCGATCTGGTCTAGGTGCGCCACGTACCACCGGTAGTTCCGAATCATGGCGTCGCGCGTTGAGTATTTCGGCGCGAACCCGAGCACCCGCTGGGCCTTCTCAATCGAGACGAACGAGTCCTTCGTCACCGTCTCGTAGACCCACTTGTAGAGCGGCGACAGGTTTAGCCGCTCCAGGATGCGGAGCGTCCAGATCATCGGCGTGACGATGGGCAGTGGCACGACGCTCTTGCCGTGGCCGGCGTCGTCTAGCACCGCCTGGATGTCCTGCCGCCAGGTCGTGAACTCGGCCGCGCCGATATTGAACGTGTCGTTCACCGTGGCGCGGTCGCCGGTCGCTACCAGATAGATGGCGTCGCAGAGGTCTTCCACATCAAGCAGTTGGTAGCGGTTGTTCCCACTGCCGATATTGGGGAAGCCGTGCCCGGTGTGCGCCCAGTCGTAGAGCAGCGCGAACACGCCTAGCCGCTCCGGCCCGACGAACGACTTCGGGCGCAGGATCGGTACACACAGGCCGGCTGCACGCGCCTGCTGGCACAACTCCTCGGCCTTGATCTTGGCGCGCCCGTACGGCCCCACCCCGATCAGTTCGTCGTCCTCGTACAGCGGGTGATGGTCCGGGATGCCGTAGACGGCCGTGGACGAAATGTGCACCACGCGGTCGACGCCGTGCCCTAGGGAGATCTCCAGCACGTTCTTGGTGCCGGTGATGTCGGTCGTGTAGATGTCCTGCACTGAGTACAGCGGCAGGGCTGCCGCCGTGTGGATAACCACATCTGCGCCGGCCATCGCCCGGTTGAGCGCCGCGCGGTCGCGGATGTCGCCGGTCACGCTCGTCACCGTATCGCGGACATCTGCGTAGTCGAACGGGGCCATGTCGAACGTCGTTACGGCGTGGCCGCGCTGCAACAGGTAGCGCGTGAGGTTGATGCCGAGGAAGCCGGCCCCGCCAGTGATGAAGAATCTACTCATGTGTTGAGATCATCCAGAACGCCGCCACCAGCAGCCAGCCTGGTCAGGCGCTATGCTCGCCCGGAGAGTCTACACCGCGCTGCGCCGCCCACTCGGCGCGTTGACCGCCTGCTGCGCCCGCTGACGCTTGGCCGGATACCGGACTCGTTCTGCGGTTCCGATGCGGTCAAGGCCGGCCTGCGTCAGTGATGAGGCGCAACTCAACGGCCGGCGGGACAGCAGGGCAAGGACCGCTACGGCATTGGACGCACTCAGTACATCGGCTGGCTCGGCTCCAGCCCGAGCAGCATCCCGCCGGCCACCTCGAACACGCTCGGCGAGTGGACCATGTGCTGGTTCATCGTGTGGGCGTCGCGGAGGAGGCGGTCCAGGGGGCTGGTCGCGTAGACGGACGAGCCGCCGCCGGTCTGGTACATGAGATCGACGACCTCGGTGCATTTTTGCCCGACATCTGCCAGTGCCAGCCGGAAGCGCGCCCGCTGCCGCAGCGACGGCGGGTCGCCCCGCTCAAGCGCCTCCCACAGATCGCCGACCGCGTCGAAGACGTAGCCGCGCGCGCCGCCCAGCAACGCATCGGCCCTGGCGACCGCCGTCCGCACCCAGGCCTCGTCGCGCAAGCCGGTCCCGGCCCGGGTCTGCTTCTGCGACGCCAGCGCGACGACGGCGTCGATGGCCGCGCGGGCCGTGCCGAGCGGCACCCCGGCACCGTTGATGATGAACATGTGCGGTAAGGCGTAGAGCGGGCCGTCGCGCAAGATCGGTGACGTCATGACGTTGAGCGTGTGCTCGGCCCGCACGAAGGCATCCCTGGCCGCGAAGTCGTTGCTGCCGCTGCCGCGCAGGCCGGTCGTGGTCCAGGTGTCGATGATCTCGCACTGGTCGGGCGTCAGATAGCAGAATCGCGTTTCCGGCGTGCCGTCGGGCATGAGCCGCCGCGTGCCGCCCTCCGTCACGAAGCAGTTGGCGACGATGTAGCTGGCGTGCTGGCAGCCGCTCGCGAACGGCCAGCGGCCGGTCACCCGGTAGCCGCCGTCGACGGCCTCAGCATTGCCGGCTGGGCGCGCCGAGGCGGCGGTCACCATGTCGAGGTCGGGGTAGAGCGCCCGGCCGACGCTGTCCTCCAGGAAGGCGGTGAAGTAGCCGGCATCTGCCCCGATCATGACGCACCAGCCGACCGAAGGGTCAGCCGCTGACAGTTCCTCAATGATCCGGATTTGCATAATGGGGTCGGCTTCCGGGCCGCCCCAGACGCGCGGTATCGGCATGCGGAAGACGCCTGCCGCTTGCAGCGCCCGGACGAGCGGCAGCGGGAGGCGGCGTCCGCGCTCGATCTCATCTGCGTCAGCGCGGATCCGGGGCGCGAGCGCCCGCGCCGCTTCGAGAATAGCGGTGCCGGTCAGCCCCTCGGAGACGGCCATCTGCCCCACCTGCGTCCACATTGGCGTGGACCCTCTCGGAAATTCATCCGCCACCATGGTAACGCCCCACAAGGCCGGTGTCGTGTGACGTTGATCACCCCGTGGAGCCGAAATGATCCACGGGGGTGCTGCGTGTCCTAAACCCGGCCACGTACGGGGTACTCGTGAGGGTCACTCCATCTGGCGTGGCCACTCACCTGCGCCTGCCAGCCTGGATGACAAAGTTGTTGGGTCGCAATCACCGGTGTCCGTTGCCAGAAAGCCGGACCTAAACCAGAACCAATGTGAAACCGGCAGTCACCCTCGGAAAGCGGACATGTTCGGCATCGATTTGGGCAAGTGGTCGGGATGACAAGTGGGTGAGGCCCGTATTCTGACGTCGGTGTCTGTCGGTTGCCCTGTGGGTCTGGTTTAGATGGAGCCGCGCGGCGGAATGCGGCGCGCAGTCAGTGGCTCCGGCAACGGCGGGGGCATGGCGGCGCTCTGAGACGCAAGCGCCCAGGCGGCCAGCGTGTCATAGTCGGCGGTCTTCAGGTCCGCCAGCCAGAATGCCTCGCCGTCCGCCTTCACCACGACGACGTTCGCGCGCTCGCACGGCCCCAGGCAATCCACGAACCGTAGCAGCACCGTATCCTCAAGCCCCTGCGCCGCCCAATCGGCCAAGAGGCGCGCTTTCGGCAGCACCGGGTTCCCCTTCTCGGGGTGGCCGCAACAGCAGCCGTTGCAGAGCAGCACGCTTGCCCGGTTGGCACGGCTCATCATGGCCGGCGCACGTGCGTGACAGCCGTATCATCGCCGGGCTTGCAGGCCAGCACCCAGAAGCGGTCTGCGCCGTCCTCCGACCCGACCAGCTCCAGGCCGGCCGCGCGCAGCATGTCGATCAGCGCCTCGGTAGGCGGCAAGCGGTCCTCCCCAACGGCCCCGCCGTACCGCGCGTGCACCGACGCCAACTGCTCGCGGCCCAGGTCGTGGCAGACCATCAGCGCGCCGAACGGCTGCAACAGGCTGGCAAGGTGCCGCAACGTCGCCTGAAGATCAGCGAAGTGCGGGATGACCGAGCTACAGATGATGGTGTCGTAGCTGGCGGGCGGCTCGGGCACGTCGGCGGCGTCGCCCAGGAGGTAGCGGATGCGGCGGTTGGCGTGGCGGCGGCGGGCGGTCGCCAGCATCTGCGGCGAGACGTCCAGCGCCGTCACCTGTCCGCCCGGCCCGACCGCGTCGTCTAGCAGCGGCAGCAACACGCCGCCGCCGCACCCGACATCTAACACCCGCTGCCCGTCGCGCACGCCAGCCTGCGCGATGAAACCCCGCAGCTTCGCCAGGGAGTCCTCGGCGCGCGGTTTCCACTGCGCCGCCAGCCCGCCAAAGAACGCCTCGCGCTCCTCCACGCCGCCCTGCGAGCCGTCCTTGCCGCGCAGCCCGTGGTCGCGGTCGGACACCTGCGGCTGCCCGATCTGCTCCTCGAAGCCCGGCAGGGCTACGCGGTACTTGCAGCGATCACAGCTCATGCAGACGTGACCATCGTCGGCCTCTGCGATGCGCCGGACAATCAGGTCGATGATGGCCGGGTGCCGCCCGAGGTGCGGCGCGACGGCCACTTCAACGCCGGGCACGCGCTCCCCGAACACCTCGATGGCCCGCGCGATGCGTCGCACCAGCACGCCAGTACACAGGAAGTACGGCAGCACCAGCACGCGCCGCGCCCCGAGCGCCGCGCACCGCCGCAGTCCTTCTTCGAGGCTCGGCCGGGTGATGCCGATGAAGCACGGTTCGACCCAGCCCCAGCCGCGCCCCTCCCAGAGCAGCCGCGCCAGTTGGTGTACCTGGGCATTGCTGTCTGGGTCGTTGCTGCCGCGCTCGACCAGGAGGATGGCCGTCTGCTCGCGCGGGAGGGGCGGCGACGACTCGGAAAGCAGTCCCTCCGCCTCAGCGATCCGGGCGTCCGCCGCGGCCAGCATCTCCGGCTGCACCCCGAGCGGCGCGCCGTACTGCACGGTCAGGTCAAGGTGGCGGTCACGGGCAGCCTGCAAGGCGGTCGGCAGGTCATTCTTGACGTGACCGGCTCCGAACAGGAAGCAGGGCACGGCGACCATCTGCCGGGCACCCTGGCTGTACGCCGTGGTCAGCGCGTCGAGGATGGACGGCGGCGACAGTTCCAGGAAACACGGGACGACGTTGCGGTCGTCGCCCAGGCGGGCCTGGACATCTGCGGCAAGGGCGCGGTACTCGTCGGCACCTTCGGGGTCGCGGGTGCCGTGCCCCATGAGCAGCACGGTGGGTGCGCTGGCAACGGACAGGACGGCAGCGTCTACGATCGGGAGGTCGATGGCACCGGCGGCTACGGCCCGCACGGGCGCGCGTGATGACATGCCTTCACCCTTTCATCGAGGGGCTACGGCTCCGGTGGAGGCGGGTAATCTGGCTCGCGCCGGCACGATGGTCGTGCTGGTGCATACAGTTGCGGGACAGCGCCGGCGTTGCACCGGCTTCCCCCGACATTCCACCCAGGCTGTGTAAGCGGTGAGGCTACCACGCGACAGAAGAGCACGCAAGCCGTGGCACGCGTCGGTGCGTGTAGGACACAGTGCCGCTCCGGTCTGGACTCGAAGCGTTCTCGCCTGCCGCATGCGGGTTCAAAGGCGGGTGTACGTGGGCGCAGGGCACCGCGCGAGGTCAGTGCAGGCGACCGTCAAGGAATCATAGTCATCCCGACGCAGGGCTCTCACGCTGACGAGATTGCAGACGTGAGAGCCCTGCGTCGGGATGACCGATGGGAGGACGTGCCTTCGCGTGACAGCACATCTCGTCGCAGCATACCCCGCCGTAGTGGTGACAACCGTCCGCCCATGTAGGCTTGCGGAGGGAGGATTGGGGGTCGAGGACGATCCCAGCCGCGAACTCATCGGGCGCGTCACGGCTATACTGCCGGCGCGCACCGGTCGCAGACGGCTGATGCGCGCCGAGACGGCAGCGCTGCCCTCGGTGGCGGCCCCTGACGACGAGGCCAGGCGACGGTGAGCGCCGCGCGAGCCAGGGGACCGCGAGGGCGGACGTGAGGGAGGAGCGCGACGATATGGCGTCAACGAGTGCGCGGATTCTGAAGTCCCGCGTGGTGTTCAAGGGGCCGGGCCGGCAGGTGAACGGCCTGGAAGCCGTGCCGGAGGGGCTGTGGCTCTCCGACCAGCAGGATAACCGCACCTATCTGATGAGCTACGAGGGCGAGGTGCTGACCTCGTTCCCCAGCCCAGCCCGCAACGCCAGCGGCACCAGTTTCGGCGATGGGTCCGTGTGGATTGCGTCCAACGTGCGACCATCGATGATCTATCGCCATGATCCGAAGACGGGCCAGTGCCTGGCCGGCTTCCACCTGCCGAACGCCACCGAGGGCGGTGTGCATGGCATCCAGTGGCGGCCGTACGGCCCGAACGACACGATGCCGGCGCCGCCGGACGCGAAGCCAGAACTACACCCGACCGCCGCTGGTGGCAAGCTGCATGCCGGCCCTGGCGTGAGCGGCACCCTCTGGGTCACGCGGCCCGGCGCAAAGGTCGTTGACCACGTGGACGCCGAGACCGGCGAACTGTTGAAGCAGCTCCCGTTCCCGATGCCGCGCTCGCACGGCTGCTTCTGGAACGACGACGACGACACCCTCAGCGTGGCCGAGACGTTCGAGGGGCACATCTTCCGGCTGAACCCGGCGGACGGCGCGGTCATCGACGTGTCGCAGATCCTCGGCATTGAGGTCCACGGGTTGACCAAGAGCGCGGACGGCCGCATCTGGATCGGTGACGCCGCGACAAACCTGGTGTCCGTCGTCGAGCCGTAGGGTCATCGCTCGCGCTGCGTTGGAGCCTGCCGGCGCTTACGGCAGGCTGACGCGCGGCTCCCCGGCCTGCTCGACCACGGCGAGCAGGCCGTCGCGGTGCAGCCCGGCCACCAGCTCGGCCACCCATGCGCGGTGTTCCGGCGCGTAGTCGGGGCGCAGAACGAGGCCCAGGTCGTCCAGACCCAGCGACTCGCCGGGACCGAGCGCCCGGCACCTGTCCACGATGCGCCCTCGGAAGAAGCGCGTCGTCTGCTCGAAGGGGACGGCGGCTTTGTAGCCCGGCCCGCGTTCGGCCGCCCGGCGCATGGTGTCCGCGCTGACGACCTGCGTGCGACCGGTGCACAGGAGTGCCAGTGGGCAGGCGTCGTGGTCCGGGCTGCGCGACGTGCAGACCGTCGCGCCGAGATCCATCAGCGCCTGATTCCAGTCGTACGCCCGGCGGCCGGGCAGCACGGCGTCCGCGAAGCGCTGGAACGGCGGGCCGGCCGGCGGGTCTAGCCCAACCTCGTCGACGAAGAGCCGCCCCAGCACGCGGCGTACATTCGTATCGACCGGTGCCACCTGGGCATCCGCTGAGAAGCAGGCGACGGCGTTGGCCGTGTATGCGCCCAAGCCGTCAAGCTCGCGGAGGGCGTCAGGGCCGGTCGGCAGCGTGCCGCCGAACTGTTCCACCGCCTGCCGCGCGATGGCGTGCAGCCGGACTGCCCGCCGGTTGTAGCCCAGCCCCTTCCAGACCCGAATCACGTCGGCCACCGGCGCGGCTGCGAGATCGGCCAGGGTCGGGAACGCGGCCAGGAATTGGTGGTACTTGGGGATCACGCGGTCTACCTGCGTCTGTTGCAGCATGATCTCTGACACCAGGATCGCGTACGGATCGCGCGTGCGCCGCCACGGCAAGTCGCGTCCGACCCGGCCGTACCAGGACAGCAGCGCCTCGTGGACAGCCGCCAGGATGTCCGGGGCCGGCAATGGCAGGGACGGTGCAGCCTTTGCGAGACGCTTCAGAGGGGTGGCCGCCAGGGGGGCGTCGGTCACGCGGAGGTGCGGTCCCGGTCACGTAGCTTGGCGTCGTTCCAGAGCGCCGACAACTCGTCCAACGGGACGTCTTTCACCGCCAGGCCGCGCGCCCGGACCGCCGCCTCGACGTGCCGAAAGCGCGCCTCGACCTTCTCGTTGGTCAAGCGCAGGCTGCTTTCGGCCGTCGCGCCGTGCCAGACGGCCAGCCCAGTCAGCACAAACAGCACGTCGCCAAGCTCGGCGGCGGCCGCCGCCGGCGTCGCGGCGTCCCGCAGCTCGGCCAACTCCTCCGTCAGCTTCGCCTCAGCGCCCGCGCGGTCCGGCCACTCGAAGCCGGCTTTCCGCATCCGCTTCTGGAGTTCGGCGGCCATCAGCAGGGCCGGCAGGCTCTTGGGGATGCCGTCCAGCACCGACACGCGCTCGCCCTTCTCGATCTTTTTGAGCGCCTCCCAGTTCGTTTCGACATCCGCCGCGCCGCCCACGCTGACATCCGCGAAGACGTGCGGGTGCCGGCGGATCAGCTTCGTCATCAACTGCTCAACCACGTCGTTGAGGCCGAACGTACCCTCTTCCTCGGCAAGGTCGGCCTGCAAGTAGACCTGTAAGAGCAGGTCGCCTAGCTCCTCGGCAAGCTCTTGCGGGCCGAGGTGCTCGATGGCGTCCACCACCTCGTACGCCTCTTCAAGCACGTAGCGCGTCAATGATGTGGCCGTCTGTTCGCGGTCCCAGGGGCAGCCGCCGGGGGCGCGCAGCCGGTGAACCAGCAGCCGCAAGCCGGCCACGCTGCGCTCGGCGGCCTCCGGCTCGACGGCCGCCAGGAAGATGGCCGTGGCGGTATCCCAGGCCGCGCCGCCGACCGTTGACGCCTCTGCCCCGCCGTCCTCCTCGAGCAGCCAGGCCGGTTGCTGGGGGCTGAGGCCGCGCCGGACCGTTGCCAGGGCTGCCGCGTCCGCCAGGCTTCCGGCCTGCCGCAAGACAAGCGTCGGCACGGTCGGGTTCGGCTCGAACGGCGCGGCAAGCTCCATGATCTGGAGCGCGCCAGTGGGCCGCATGTCGGCCGGCAGCCGCGCCAGCAGCGCACCAACCTGAGCGAAATCGACCGTCACAGGGGGGACCAGGAAGATGCGGTGCGGCGACGCATCAGCCTACTGTGCCCCACACGCGCCGCCGCCACAGCAGCCACCGCCCATCGGGCCGCTGGCCGCCGTCGGGGCACCGGCCGTGGAGCCGCCCGCCGACCCGATTGTTGCGAACGTGGACAGCAGCTTGCTGGCCCGCGCGCCGCAGCCGGGGCAGTCGGCTCCGCTGGCGCTCTCACGAACGGTGGGGCCACTCCCTACGGCTACGGGCCTCCCCACTTCAGAGAACGACAGCCGCTTCTCGAACAGGTTGGTGCACTCGGGGCAGCGGTATTCGTAGATCGGCATGACTACCTCGTCGGCCTAACTGAGTACGACGATTGTACCGGTGGCGCGCACCGTCACGGCAGAACACAAAAAGCCCCTCTCCCACTAGTGGGTCACGCCGCAGGTACTTGAGCATAGGCCAGGGTGGACGGTGAACCACCGAGGCGCCGTTGTCTGGCGCGTTGACGGCGTTCGTACCGTTTGCCGTGCCAGACGAACGGGGTGGGGTGAGCGTTCCAGCCCACGACGGAGTCATCGAGCCAGGTGATGAGGTCGTCCTGGGACTGGGGATGCTGGCCGTCGAGGGCGCGGCGGACGAGAATGCGCTGGACCGACTCGGCCATGTTCAGCCAGGAGCCGCTGATCGGGGTGTAGAGCGGCATGATGCCGTGGAGGAGCAGCCAGCGGACCATGACCCAACTGAGGTGGCCGGCTAGGTTGTCCCAGATCAGCAGCAGACGGAGCAGCGGCAACGGCTCGGTCGGCTCGTGACCGAGCCAGGTCGCCCACTGTGCCAGGGGTGGCCGCTCGTCCTCGGGGAGCGTCAGGGGTGGCAGGCTCGCCAGCACCTCGGTCAGTTCGGTCTGGAGCCAGGGGTGGAGCACGACGTTCGGTGCGTTGGTGACGCCCTTGGCGCGCACCTCGCCCGTGGCCGGGCGGAACAGCGTCAGCAGCTTGGCCGTCCCGCCACGGACGTACTCGTGCGGCTGGCGCACGGGCTCGCCGACGGGCGCCCAACTTGCCCCAGCTTGCGGGATGGCCTGGTACGGCCCGGCTTCATCCTGGCACCAGACCTGGAGGCCGGCCGCCTCACCTAGCCGGTACGCTTGCTCGATGGCCCCCTTTTTTCTTCCGTCTTCGGATCGACCACCTGGACCACTCCAGCCTTGCGCTTGCGCTGCGCCGTCCCCGTCGGACACCACGTCCGCGTGCGCTGATACGAACTGCCGGCCTCGTGCAGCACCCGGCGAATCGTCGTCGCGCCCACCCGTGGCAGCGCCTCGCGACGGATCGTCCGCTCCAGCGTGCTCAGCGACCACGTGCCCGTCCCATCGACCTTCCGGTCCGGTGCCCGTTGGGCCGTCGCCACGATCCGGGCACGGGCGATGGCGTCGTACGTCGGCCGCCGACCTCGCCCAGCCTCGATCTCCAGCGCCGCCACTCCGACCCTATTGAACCGCCGGACCAGATACGTCACCGCTTGCGGACTCTGATACCCGGCCGCTCGCGCCGCTGCGCAGAATGAACGCCGACCTGCCACCGCCAGCAGCGCCGTCGCCCGTTTCACCCGATCCACTCGCTCGCTGCTCGCCTTGACGATCCGCTTCATCTCGCGCTGCTCCCCGATCGTCAGCGGCCGCAAGCGCTCCTTCTGCATGGTCGTCATGTCCCTGTGCTCCTACCATGCAGTATCCCTCGCTTTCGTCAACCTCAGCCATATCTGACGTGACCCACTAGACGTTGGATAAGTCGTATTACCGGTTCCTTTCAGTGTCTCCATGTGGGGAGAACATCGAGTTCTTGAACCTACGCTGGCCGCCACGAAGATACCGATGGCCAACCGCACGATGGTGTCATGGTAACGGTCACCATAAGGTTGTGGATACGCGCAAGAGGACGCACCGCTCGAGACG
>Ga0105048_10006297_pt1 | contig 19129 bp, 18 predicted proteins | sample MAT05_FD_78382 | JGI IMG/M metagenome (GOLD analysis project Ga0105048, IMG submission 78382) | Freshwater microbial communities from Lake Fryxell liftoff mats and glacier meltwater in Antarctica - MAT-05 | ecosystem: Environmental > Aquatic > Freshwater > Ice > Liftoff microbial mat | place... | reverse complement strand
GGGATCCGTGTGATTTCCAGTACTTCGCGTGACGGACAAAGCTCTATTCGGGTTGAATTTGATTTGGGTGTGCCCATGGACGCTGCTGCCAACGATGTGCGCGACAAAGTCAGCGTAGCGCGGCGGCAGCTGCCAGCGGACGCCGATCCCTCCACCGTGGACAAGGCCGATGCGGACTCTTCGCCCATCATTTTTCTGACACTGAAGAGCTCCACGAAGAGCATCTACGACGTCGCGTACGCCGCCGATACGATCGTCAAGGAGCGGGTTCAGACGATTCCCGGGGTAGCAACAGTGCGCATCTTTGGCGATAAGCGCTACGCGATGCGGCTTCTCTTGGACGCCGACAAAATGGCCGCTCATCGGATCACGCCGAGCGATATCGAGAGCGCACTTCAGCGCGAAAACGTGGATAGGCCGGCGGGGCGTTTGGAGGGTACGACGACCGAGCTCGGCCTGCGCTCACTCGCGCGACTGGTCACCCCGGACGACTTCAACCGCATGACGCTCCGTGCGGAAAACGGACAAGTCGTGCGCTTCTCGGATGTGGGCCGGGCAGAGCTCAGCGCGGAGAACTTGCGTGCGAGTGTGCGAAATCTCGGCGTACCGATGGTTGGCGTTGCGATTATTCCTCAACCCAATACGAACGCAATTGCCATTGCCGACGAATTTTACAAGCGGCTGGTAGAGGTCAAGAGCGCGCTTCCTCCTGACATCCAGGCCGATATCGGCTACGATTTCACCACCTACGTCCGAAAGTCGGTCACCGAAGTCGAAGAAACGTTGCTCATCGCGTTTTTGCTGGTGGCGTTCATCATCTTTGCTTTCCTTCGGGATTGGCGGGCAACCCTGATCCCGGTCGTCGCCATTCCTGTCAGCATCGTTTCGGCGTTTTTTATCATGTATTTGGCGGGGTTCTCGATCAACGTGCTGACCCTGGTGGGCTTGGTGTTGGCAATCGGGCTGGTTTGCGACGATGCGATCGTGGTTTTGGAGAATATCTACTCTAAGATCGAACGTGGACGCACGCCGCTTCAGGCATCGATCGAAGGCTCGCGAGAGATCTTTTTCGCCGTTGTTTCGACCACGATCACGCTGGGCGCAGTTTTTCTGCCTATCATTTTTCTTGAGGGGTTAACCGGTCGTCTGTTTCGTGAGTTTGGTGCTGTGGTAGCTGGCTCTGTCCTAGTGAGCGCGTTCGTCGCCCTCACGCTCTCGCCCATGATGTGTCGCTTCGTGCTGAAGAAGCGAGCGGATCCGGGCTGGCTGCACAGGACCACTGAGCCGTTTTTTCAAGGCCTCACGCGCGGTTACCGAAGCTCTCTCTCGGCCTTCATGCAAGTGCGCTGGCTCTGCCTTCCGATCCTGATCGCCCTCGGAGCCTACACCGCGTGGGCTTTCCAAGGCCTCGGCCGAGAGCTGGCTCCGCTCGAAGATCGTTCGAACATTCGCGTGAACGTCCGCGCTCCCGAAACGGCCAACTTCGAATACACCGAACGCTCACTCGACCAGGTGGCCCAGTGGGTGAACGACAACGTCCCCGAAGTGAGTCGCACTTTTAGCATCGCGGCTCAAGGCGGTACGGTGAATACCGGTGTACAGAATGTTTATCTGAAAGAATCGAGCGAGCGCGTTCGCACTCAGCAACAAATCTTCGAGCAAATCTCCAAAGGCCTGAGTGGGTTCTCCAGCCTCCGGGTGTTTCCATCACAGCCGCCCACGATTGGTGAGCGGTTCGGTGGTCAGCCCCTGCAGTACGTGATTCAGGCGCCATCGTACGAGGAGATGGTGAAGGTGCTCCCGCAGTTTCTCGAGGCCGCCCAAAAGCGCAAGGAGCTTCGCTTTTTGGATACCGATCTAAAAGTGAATCGGGAAGAGGTGAGTGTTAGCATTGATCGCGACCGAGCGGCTCTGCTTGGTGTTTCTGCGTTGGATGTGGCCCGCACGCTTGAGCTCGCATTCGGCGACAGGCGCCTTGGCTACTTCGTGATGAATGGCAAACAGTACCAAGTAATCGGACAGCTGGAGCGCAGCTTTCGCAGTGAGCCAGGCGACCTCAAGCGTATTTTCGTGCGAGGTCGAGCGGATGAGATGCTCTCCTTAGACAGCTTGGTCAAGCTGGAAACGCGAACTGTTCCCGCGGCCATCTACCGCTTCAATCGCTACGTTTCCGCCACTGTTTCAGGCGGCCTCGCAGAGGGCTACACGCTCGGAGATGGTATTCGCGCGCTCGACGAAGTTTCCTCGAAGGTTCTCCCGCCGACCTTCAACACGACCTTGGCTGGGCAAGCGCGCGAGTTCAAGGACAGCTCTTCAAGCCTGTTGTTCGCTTTTGCCCTAGGCCTTCTGATTGTGTATTTGGTCTTGGCTGCGCAGTTTGAAAGCTTTCTTGATCCCTTGATCATTTTGTTGAGCGTGCCGTTAGCATTGAGCGGCGCGGTGTTTGCACTAGAGCTCACGGGATCCACCTTGAATATCTTCAGCCAGATTGGGCTCATCATGTTGGTGGGGTTGGTGACCAAGAACGGGATTCTGATTGTTGAGTTTGCCAATCAGCGGCGGGATGCCGGGTTGGACAGGGTGGAGGCGGTCATGGATTCGGCGAAGGAACGCTTTCGTCCCATTTTGATGACGAGCCTGGCAACGATCTTGGGAGTCTTGCCGATTGCGTTGTCCCTTGGAAGTTCCGCGGGCAGCCGGCAATCCCTCGGAATCGCGGTCGTAGGAGGCCTGATAGGGGCGACGCTCCTGTCGCTCTTCTTAGTGCCGGCGTTGTATGCGCTGCTGTCGCCTAAGCTCCGACGCGCCCAGTCTGACGTATCTGGGCCCCCGCTGGACGAAGTTCTCCCGAATGCGGAGTCGCGGCTTAGTTGAGACGCTTTGCCTGCTAGGGCTTCCTGGGGGGCCTGCTGTGCTCGTGCCCTACGCCTGCCCCGAGCTCAGCGCCACCTCCGCGACGCAAAGAGCGAGTCGCCTGAAACGTGAGGCGAAGAGTGCGGCGGGCGTGGGGGCTCTTGTCTCCAGTTCTTCAGCCATTTGCTCGAGAAACCCGGCGCGCTTGGTCGGTCTGGCGCAGCAATTCGAGAAAGCAAAGCTGTGCGTCGATCAGGGTGACTTCGACGCGCGCTTCGAGCCCAGCCATCGAGTGGGCCAGCTCCAATCTGCCGGTGCTTTACGTGATGTCGTACACGGAGCGCGTTCGCATCATCTACGAACACCTCAACATCATCCTGGGGACACTGCTGTTGCTCTCGTTTATGGTGCTCACCGTCAGCGCGCTCGGCGCTCCGCATACCAACGCGCGAGGCTTTCGCACAGTAGTACTAAGCGGACGTGAGATCCCAGAACATCAGTTTTTTCACTTCCGCTGAGCTGCCCTGTGAAAAAAAAGCAACCTGCGTATCTTCCACGCTTTCGGCATAAATGCGGCTGGAAAGGCAATGCCGTTCATCGATAAAAACTTCTACCACCGAGTGGTCCAGGTAAGCGCGAATCAACAGGGGCGCGCCGGGCTTCAGCGTTTCCACCGGGCCGCTGTCCAGATTGGGTTTGGTCAACGTTCGGATGGAGAAGTATTCGATTCCAGCAGTTTTTCTGTCTAGGTCCAGTGTGAACCGTGCACCGACGTCACCGTTCTCGGATGCCAAGAAATGAAAGCCCACGGCGCGCGCGGAGCCCGGATCGATTTCCAGCTCGAGCTCCCAATGATGGCCTGAGATGCCTGGTTGGGATTGGAGTTGATCATTCATCAGCGTAAACGATGGGATCTCTCGCTCGTTTTCGCGAAGGGATTTTATTTCTTCCACCGCGCGCATGCCCAGTGCGCCGTCTGTGTGCCGGAACAATTCGCGAGGGTAGGTGAGGCATCCCGACCAGCCCGCTTTCTTTTGTGCTGCCTCGTCACGCCGTTCTTTCATCCAGCCCCAAATCAAAAGCCGCCCCTTAGGATCCACCAAGGAATTGGGCGCGTAATAGGCCTCGCCCAAATCCAACAAATCCTGCCGTTCTTCGGTGAATTTGAACTCTTTGTACGAGCCTTCCAGGTAAACCACTTTTCCGTAGGGCGAGATCGCCAGCAGATGCTTGTTTCCTACTCTGAAAAAATTGGGACACTCCCACATTTCGCCATTCACAAGCCGGTTTCCGATGCAAAGCGGTCCGATGTATTCCCACACCTTGAGGTCAGATGAGCGGTAAACCAGCGCGGTGCCGCCCATATTCTTGTAGCCTGAACCAATCACCATCGTCCAAGCGCCGTCTTCCTGCCAGACGTAGGGATCACGAAACCCCGTGAGCTCCGATTCTTCAGGTGGCGCGGGCGATTTTGGGATGATGGGATTCTCGCCGGCTTTCTCCCACGTTTGCAGGTTGTCGTTGCTGACTGCCAAGCATTGCGTTTCAGGCTGTGTGCCCGTGTACAGAATGTGTGGAAGACCGTTGTGGATCACGCAACAGCCGCTGTACACGCCATCTTTGTCGTAGGGTTGGTCTGGCGCAAGCGCGATGGGCTCGTGCATCCAATGAACAAGATCAGCGCTCGAGGCATGACCCCAGTGCATACTGCCCCAGAATGCGCCATTGGGATTGTACTGATAAAACATGTGATAACGGCCGTCGAAAAAGCACGGACCGTTAGGGTCGTTCATCCAATTGGTCTCGGGCAGGAAATGAGAGCGAGGCCGATGGTGGTCCATGTTCCCGATTCTTTCACTTTCCAGTTTTTCGGTCCAACGCTCGATGCGCTGGCCATGATTTCCGGCGCCAAATAGATGGGGTTTTCTCACCGAATTTTGTGGACCTGTGTCACTACGAGTGCAGGGTTAGTCTGGATAGTCCTTTGCTAGTACTCACCCAGCTTGCCGTCTCGCCTATTCACTCACCTCCAAACCCCACGACCGTGCCGCACGCCATTAGTTTAAGGGGTGCCAGCCAAACCAACGACCATCATGTCGATGTGGCGTCAACTCCTTGAATTCCGGCGGCTCAGGTTCGTGTAGAAGTGCACGGCGTAGCGCAGCGACTCGAGCGCAAATGGCTTTGCTAGCAACATGCTGTTGAGCAACCCCGCTTCTCTCCTCACCGTTTCGTCTGGGAAAGCGGTCATCATGATCACGGGAGTGGCACAACCAACGATCCGCAAGCGACTGAGCACTTCGAGCCCAGACGCGCCCGGCATACGAAGGTCGGTAACGATAATGTCAAAAGCTTCATCCGGGAATTCAGCAAAACTCTCTCTTTGCAGCACCTCGATCATTTCGTCCCCGGATTTGGCTTGTGTGACGCTGAAGCCATCCATTTCAAGGAGCCCCACCACCAATTCTCGCATCTGGGTGTCATCGTCCGCCACCAAGGCACGGCAACCCGGAGACAGCGCGGGGAGGGTGTCCGCTTCGTCAACGAATTCATTGGCATGGGTCATTTCAGACCTCCTTCTTTGAGCATGTCAGCACCACTAGAATCCGGGCACCTTCGGAACCATGATAACCTCATGCGAACGTCGGAGCAGTTTTGGCAAGTAACCGTCGGCATCGTTTGTTCCTTTGTCCGCCACCTCGAAGCATCTGCCGTGCCAAGCCGTTTTCACCAGCATTTCTGGTATTCGGTAACCTGCGACGACCTATGCCACGCTGCAATTTGCACCCCGTTGCAAATCCGCTCCCTCCACTGCCAGAACCTGCAGCCGGTGCGCCGCTGCCCTGGTCGTCCCCGTACAATAGCACCGCGTCATTTTCGATCGGCTTCACAGATGGCGATGGATTCATGGGCATGGTTGACGACGTTCGCATCTATGGCGATCCGCTGACGGAGCCCCAGGTGAAGGAGCTTGCCGCGGGCAAACAGGCGATCACCCCAACACCTTGAGTCTTAAGGGGGGAGCGCGTCTATTGGACCGGAATTGGGGGCGGCGCGGGCGCGGCGCCAAATCTAGCTCAGCGCTTGCGTGCCAAGAGTAAGCCATCGCCAATCGTGAGCATGCTCATACTGACGCGCTCGTCCGCGTGCACCTGGTCATTCAAGGCCGCAATGGCACGCGTATCATCGGACTTGTCGCCGCGCTCTGCGACCCTGCCGCCCCAGAGCGCATTATCGATGGCAATCAGGCCGCCCGGACGCAACAGTTGCAGGCACTTTGCATAGTAAACACCGTAATTGGACTTATCCGCATCAATGAAAGCAAAATCAAACGTGCCCGCTCGGCCCGCGCTGATGAGCGAGTCCAGCGTTTCGGCGGCTGGTGCCAGCCGCAACTCAATCTTATGCGCGACACCAGCTTCCTCCCAATAGCGGCGCCCAACGCTCGTCCACTCTTCATTCACATCGCACGCGATGAGCTTTCCATCAGCGGGCAAGGCTAAAGCGACGCTGAGCGCGCTATATCCGGTAAATACGCCCACCTCCAGACAGTTGCGAGCGCCCAACACCTCAATCAAAAGCCGCATGAATTGACCCTGCTCGGGCGAGATCTGCATCCCGGCATTGGCCATACTCTGCGTTTCCTGGCGCAAGCGGGCCAATACGGGCGGCTCGCGCAGCGTATGCGTCAAAAGATAGCCGTAAAGCTCGTCGGTGATCGACAAGGTGCGCGCAGACATCAACGAAGCTCCACTTGGGCAATCACGACCGTCACGTTGTCCGTGCCGCCTGCCGCGTTGGCCTGGTCGACGAGGCTGCGACACAAATCCTTGGGTGCTGCTCGCGTAGCCAGCGTTGCCAAGAGCTGGGCTTCATCCACGTGCTTGGTGAGCCCATCCGAACACAACACCAGCACATCTCCTTGACAAAGATCGTAACGCAATGCTTGGGGGCTTGGCAGCTCATCGCTGCCTCCAAGCGAATTCCAGAGCATATCGTGCAGATGCGATGAAGCATCCACGCCCGGATAGCCCTGATCGATGATCTGTTGCGCGAGCGTGTGATCTTTGGTGAGTCGCGAAAGCTGCCCCAAGCGATACAGATAACAACGGCTGTCGCCCACGTGAACCACATACAAGCGCGGCCAGATCACATAAGCCAAGGTGAGCGTAGTGCCCATCTTAAGCGTTGACTGGGTGCCGCCTGAGGCCTGCCGAATATTGGCGTCCCCTGTCAGCACGGCATTCGACAGCTGGGTGCGAATGCCGGTCAGCGTCTCGTGGTTGCCTTGAAACCCCTGGGGTTGAGCATGCGCCTGCTGCGTCACCCAGGGCATCACGTTGAGTGCGTAGTCGGCGATTGTACGCACCGCCATTTGGCTGGCTACATCGCCTTTCTCGTGGCCCCCCATACCGTCTGCCACGACCAACAGCGTGCCAAGCACATTGCTCGCAAACCAGCGATTCGCCGCATCGGACAGGCTGCTATCGTGGACTGCCATGGAGCGCTGCAGCGTCGCTATCAGGTATGCGTCTTCGTTGTGCGCGCGCACCTTCCCCACTTCGGAGCAGCCAGCCGCGTTGATGCTGGGGACCACCGCTGCGGGAACGCCCGTTCGTACTCCTTGAGCTTGAGACTCTGTCACTGCGAACGCCTCCTTAGACGTAGGCGAGAATAACGTGCCGGTCCCCCAGCGCCAATCCGCCTGCAGCTCCAACAGGCTTGCAGCAGCTGTCGGCTTGCGGGTCGAACGGACTAGGCGCCTGACTTAAATTCTGGAGGAAGCTCCGAACCTTCGCCCCAAAAGTACTTCTCAAGCTCCGTCATCCACACCTTTTGTCCGTTCTCGCTGGTGAGATCCAAACGGTATTCATTGATCAGCATCTTCGAGTGCTCAAGCCAAGCGCTCCAAGCTTGCTTAGAGACATTCTCGAACAACCGCTGGCCCATCGGACCCTTGAATGGCGGCTTTTCTAGACCCTCAGCTTCACGACCCAACTTGATACAATTCAATGTGCGCGACATGAGCCGCCCATTTGGCTGCCGAAGGGCTCCCTCGTCAACTCATGCGCCCGGAGCAAAGGTCGTCGTTGGGGGCTCTGGAGCAGGAGCGGGAGCAGGAGCGGGCTCTTCGCCCTTCTTCTTTTTCTTCCCGCCATCACAGGCCGTGTCGGCTGAAGGGGCGAATGAGGGAGCCGCGTGAGCGACACCCGATACCGCAAAGATGATCCCGAGAATCCCAAAAGAGGTCAGTGTTTTCATACCCAGAGCTTTGGGGCAGGGCTTCGCGCCTGTCAAGGCATGGGTGCTGGAGCACAGCCCTCGCATGAGGTCGCTAGATACGGCTGCTCCACCGCGACCCCGAATGCTTTGCCTTCTCGCCAGAATATTCCAAAAATCGTTGGCGCCTTGCGCCCCCGGAGTGCCAACACCAGCCCTACGACGTCCCCAACAGTCCGCACGTGTTGTCCTGCAACGTGCGTCAGCACATCTCCGTTGTTCAGTGGCAGACCGAGACCGGCTAAGCCAGAAACAAGGATTCCGGAGGGATGGCGCGAGGAAGCCTGAATAGGCTGACCCACGGGACGCCTGCCCGCATTCGCCAACGCTAATACCTGAGAAGCCGGGATCCGAAACGTTGCTTCCAGCTTCTTAGGAGCTGGAACGTTAGCTGGTTCACGAACCCGGCGTTTGAGCTTCTTGCCTGAAAGTGAGCTCGCTTGAATTCGGCCCGAATCGTTGCTTTCGGTTTCCAAACCCAATTCAGCCTCATCCATTTCGACTTCCGGCGAAGGGCCATCGCTCCGAACCAGCTCGCGTAGGCTCTGCACCGAGCTACCCACGTGGGCTCCCAGATCCATCCCAAGGCGCACGGCAACCTTGGACGAGCACCAAAGGCCCGTCAGGCAGCCGAGCAACAGAAGGACACTGAGGCGTGCGAAGATGCCCACGGACGCCCAGTATACTGTCTATTTTTGTTGTTGGTTGAAGTAGCGAAAGAACTCGGAACCGGTGGAAAGCACCATACTGGTGTCAGTACCGATAGCTTTTTCGTAAGTTTCGAGGCTTCGCATGAACGCGTAAAATTCGGGGTCCACATTGAAGGCGTTCGCGTAGATCTTGATGCTCTCGGCGTCGCCATCTCCCCGCAGGCGCTGGGAAGTCTCATAGGCTCCCGCCAACAGGATCGTCTTTTCCTTGTCTGTATCAGCTCGGATCTTGGAGGCTTCTTCAGAACCTTCAGAGCGATAGCGCTTCGCCACGCGATCACGCTCAGCGCGCATTCGCTGAAAGACGCTCTCTTGAACTTCTTTGGGAAGGTCGGCGCGCTTGATGCGAATGTCCACCACGTGGATCCCAAATGTCCGGGTCTGCTTGCGAGCTTCTTCGGTCACCCGCAGCATCAACGGCTCGCGCGCGTTGCCGATGATTTCACCGAAATTGCGACCCGCAAATTCGCGGCGCATTTCACTGTTCACGATCGCATCAATGCGGGCCTTGGCGCCCACTTCGTCGTTAACCCGTTGGTAGAACTGCAACGGATCGGTTATTCTCCAGCGGGTGACTGGGTCCGCCACCAAACGCTTCTTATCGAGCGTGAGGTATTCCGCGGGGGGCGTGTCGCTACTTAAGACCCGGCTCTCAACCGTGATCACCGTCTGCCAGGGCAACTTAAATTGCAGGCCGGGGCGCGCCACGCTGCGCTTCCATTCACCGAACTCGACAACAATCGAAAGCTCGCGTTCATCGACCACGAAGAAGCTCGACCAGCCGCCGAAGACGAGCGCCAGAAGCAGCGCCAACCCAATTGATTGTTTGCTCACTTTGCGCCTCCCACTGCCGGCAGCGACGCCAGGCCTTGAACACCGAGCGGCAAGAGCGGCAACGTTGATCGGCCCAACTCCCGATCCACAATCACCTTGTTTTTCAGGTTTGCAAGCACACGCTCCATCGACTCCAAGTACATGCGCTGGCGCGTGACCTTCTCGGCTTTCGAGTATTCGGCCAAGGTCGCAGAGAACTTAGCCGCGTCACCGTTGGCCTTGAGCACCCGCTCCTGCTTGTAGCCTTCAGCCTGGCGCTCGATTTCTCGCGCCTCACCACGTGCCTTCGGGATCAAATCTTCCTGATACCCCCGGGCCTGGTTGATCAGCTTCTCTTTTTCTTCGCGAGCGCGCACCACATCGTGAAAGGCATCGCGCACTTCATCCGGCGCATCCACCGCTTGCAGCTTGATTTCCGTGATCTGAATTCCACTCTGGTATTGATCCATCAAGCGTTGCATCAAGAGCTGCGTCTCGCGTTGCACATCTTCGCGGCCCGTAGTGATCACTTCGTCGATGCTCGTTCGTCCGACCATGCTCCGGAGCGATACTTCCGCGGTTGAACGCAGTGTGCCTTCGGCATCAGCCAACCGAAACAAATACAAACTCGGATCCTTGATCTTGAACTGCACGATCATCTGGGCTTCGACAATATTTTCGTCACCAGTTAACATCAAGGCTTCAATCGGCACCGACTCCCCGCCCCGATAGCCTACCTCCACCTGCTGAATCTTCTCAACGTTGACCTTGTCGTAACGCTGAACAAACGGGAAAACGAAATGCAAGCCCGGCCCGCGCTTGCCGGATTCTCGGCCAAAAGTGCGAATCACGGCCTGCTCACCGGGCGCGACCGTGAAGGTGCCGAGCCAGGCGACTATCGCTAATACGAGTAGGCCCACGATGGGCACGAACTTGCCCGCATTCCGGCGAAACATCTCCGCGGCTTGTGCGACGGCATCCGCTGGATCGGTTTGAGGCTGATCTTGGTCGTCAAATTGATTGCGCATGCATTTCCTTTGGAGTGATTTGTCGATTTCATTGACGTACGCGCCAGTTGCCTAGATAGGTCTGGCCCACGTTGTCACAAGTTGGGTCGGTCACGATGAGTTCGGGTCGGGAATCTCTACAATAGAGGATCGTATTTTGCCGGAAGGTTTGCCCGTACAGGATCGCTTCTTCGCGCGGCATGCCATGTGCGAGCCAACCGGGCTCCCGCCAGACGCCTTCCGGCTCTTCCTCATACCCCACGCACTGCTCCACGCGATAGCAGCCTAGCACCAACAGATCCCGCAAGACCTGCTGGCGCCCTTCATTCACGCGCCTGGGCAGCAACATGCTCCTCGGATTATAGGCGGTTAGGATCGCAAAATTCTCACGCAGAAGAGCCGGGAGCCCTTGAGGGTCCTTGGCTTCTCCTTCAAGAGAGACCCGCAAAATGCCGCCCTCGCTGGGCAGCTCATAGACGGTGCTGAAATACGAGCGGAGGAGGTTTTGATCCACAGTGGCGCCCACCCTAGCACCGCTGCTCGGGCTGGTAAGCCCCCGCAAAGCCGGCGAAAATCAAGCCTTGAAGCGGTAGCCCGCCCCACGGACAGTCAAAAGGTGGCGAGGATTGGCCGGATCCCGTTCGAGCTTGTTACGCAGCTGAAGCATGAAGTTATCGATCGTTCGGAGCGTCCCGTGGTGGCCCGGACCCCAAACTTTGGACAAGATATCCTCACGCGTGAGCACGTTGCCGTTCGCTTCTACCAGGCACCACAGCACATCAAACTCAGTGGCGGTGAGCGAAATCAATGCCGCGTCTCGGTGCACCTGCCGACTGCCAGGATCGATCTGCAGCTCACCAGCTAGTTGCGGGCCTTCTGCGCGCTGCCGCTGCAGATTGTCGCGCCGCAAGACAGCTCGCACGCGCGCCAGCAACTCTGCGAGGCCAAAGGGCTTGGTGATGTAATCCTCGGCGCCCAATTCAAGGCCCATCACCTTATCCATTTCGGCCCCACGCGCGCTCAGCATGATCACGGGCAAAAGGTGCCCACCATTTCGTAGCTCGCGAAGCACTTCGAAGCCATTCATCCTGGGCAACATCACGTCCAATATCAAAAGATCATGCTTGCCACTGTCCGCCAATTCGAGGCCGCGCTCGCCGTCCATCGCCACCTCCACCTCGAATCCCTCGGCCTCCAAATTCAACTGCAGACCGAGCGCAATGCTTTCGTCGTCCTCCACCACCAAGATCCGCGCCCCGCTCACATTATTTCGCCAGCGCACTTGGCCTGGAGCGGAAGGAAGCAGCACGGCGTGAGCCTAAACGGCGCGCAACGGGAAAACCAATGAAAAAACGCTACCTTGCCCAGGGGAGCTTTGAACCTCCACGCGACCACGGTGAGCCTTCATGACGTGTTTGACGATCGCCAGCCCAAGCCCCGATCCCTCACGCTCGCGGCTGAGGCGATCATCCACGCGGTAAAACTTCTGGAAGATGCGCTGGTGCTCCGTGTGCGGGATCCCAAAACCATTGTCTGAAACCGATATACGTACGAAGCGCCCGTCGACCATCACACTGAGGCCCACCTTCGGCGGCCTGCCGCCATACTTGTAGGAATTCGTGAGCAAATTAAAGAGCGCATCTTCGATAGCCCCGCGATCGGCGTCTACCGTGATCGACTCGGGCGGCAAATCCACGTTGAGCTCCACTTCACGGCCCGCCCGGACGGACTCAAATGCCTCGAGCGCTGCCTCCATGACTGTCCGGAGATCCGTCTCGCGCATCACGTACTCGCGACGACCGCTCTCCATGCGGCCCCAATCCAAGAGCCGATCAATGAGACCCTGCAACCGTGCGCTCTCTCGGCCGAGCCCCCGAATGCATTTGTCCTCCGCCTCCACATCACCGCGGCGGAGTTCCAATGTTTCCGCAAACAGCCGAATGGACGTGAGCGGCGTCTTGAGCTCGTGCGATACCTTCGAGACGAAATCGCTCTGGAGCCTTGACAGATTCGCCTCTCGCCTCACAAATACCCAGACCAAAATGACACCCGTGGTAGCCGCTCCGCTCAACGCCACCACCAAAATCCCCATTAAAAGGTTGGCCTGCACCTCACCCAGCAGCAATAGGCCGACCCCCACCGCTAACATGAGGAAGGTTGGAACGATCACCAGGCTGACCAAGAAAATCACGATGCGGCGGTAGCCAAGTGCCGTGAGATCGCGCGCCATTCGGCGCCCATTATGGGCGGCAGAGAGGCGAGCGCCAGCGCCAACTCTGGAAAACCACCCTATCCTCGGTCCGAAGGCCTTGCCTCAGCTGAAATTCGCCCAATCTTGAGATTTCATGAAACTCCTCGCTGCCAGTACCATCGCCCTCGGCCTACTCACGACGCCCCTGCTCTGGGGCACGGAATCTGCGAAGAAAGACGCAGCGGGCGCTGAGATCTCAGTGAACTTCTCACCTCGCAATCGGAAGGGTGCCTTCGCCTGCGCACTTTATGCCTCAGCGAAGGGCTTTCCGGGCGAGATCCGTAGAGCACGCGCGACGCTGCGGCGAGCCATCCCCGCTCGCGGCGCCAACTGTACCTTTTCAGGACTAGCGGCAGGCAAATATGCGGTTGCTGTGGTGCACGATGAGAACGGGAATGGAAAGCTGGACACCAATTTCCTAGGCATCCCGACCGAAGGCTGGGGAACCACGAATAACGTTAAACCCCTGATGTCCGCGCCGAGTTTCGAAGAAAGCAAGGTGCAGCTTCCAGCGCGCGGACGCCTGGTGCTGAAGGTTCGCCTCAACTACTGATCGCCGCTGCGCGAATGGACACCGGGCGTAAGCGCTCTGGAGCTCGCTGGCCCCTCGGGGCGAGAGAGATCGACCAAGAGGCAGCGAAGCAGCTCCGCCACAGCCATCGCGTATGCCGGGCAACCACGCGGACGATGGGGCAGCTCACCCTCGGCAAACTGCGCCACTTGGCCAAGAACCTGGGCATCTCGCGCCGCGCCTAACAGAAGCTCCCGGAGCTCTTCGCGAACACCCCGATCTTCTCCCTTCAACTGAATCGTTGCGCGTACGAAAAATCCAAGCAGGTGCGGCCAAACTCCACCCTGGTGATAGGCTGGCGCCGTTTCCGCTTCAGAAAGCCCGAAGCTCCCGATAAATCGGGGATCGCTAGGCGCTAACGTGCGAAGGCCCCTCGGCGTCAGAAGCTCCTGCTGAGCGCGGCCGAGCACCAGATCGCGTTGCCAACTTTGAAACAAGCGCGGCTCAACCGCCAAGGCAATGACTGCATTGGGCCGAATGCTACGGTCGGCCCAGGCCTCCGCAGCGTCGCCCACTTCGCTGATGCAATCGTACGGATAGTCAGACTCTGCACACCAAAAACGACTGCTGAAACGTGCGCGAACTCGATCCTGCGCGGTGAGCGCCAGCACCTCAAGGGCCGTATCGCCGGCGTGCGCCGCTAGCGTTGCCAGCGTTTCGCAACCGCGCGCCCAGAGTGCCTGCCATTCCACCACCAAGCCACGGCGCTGCGAAACCCACTGTTCACCGGAATGAGAATCCATCCAAGTGAGCGCACGCGCAGGCTCTGAATTCGCAACCAAGCCCTCTTGTGTGAGCCAGATGGTGCCCCGCTCGCCGTTCGTGATTCGCTCAAACGCCCGCTTGAGCGCCGGATAGAGTTCTTCTGTCACAAACAGATCGGTTAGCCCCACCTGCTCGATCCAAATCCGGGTTAGCTCGAAAAGCCAGAGCGTTGCGTCAGGGGACGAGGCACTCGCATCTTGAAGATTCTCCGAGAGCAGCCCAGATCTTTGCGTGGCAAGCACGCTACGCAGCACTTGGCTCGCTTCCACAAACCTGCCGCGTGCCAGGTAAAGCCCAGGAATGGCGAGCACCATATCGCGCACATACGCGCCCAGATGCGGATAGCCTGCGACGACGAGCGGAGCTTCGCGGCGATCAAGGCAAAATGCGTCCGCAGCCAACGAGAGCCGCCGGACTTCGGGTGTGTGAAGCGGGCCGAGATCAGCCCGGATGGCCGCCTCGCGCGCTTCGGCCATGATCTGTTCGGGAGCTAGGCGCGGCACATCGCCGAACGCGGCCACGAGGTAGGAAGTGACGCCGGGCGTGAGCGGGAGCTCAAAGACGCCGGGCGTCCACATATCTTCTTCGAAAGGCAAGAGGGCGCGCTGATCTTCCTCGTATTCGAAGCGCCGCCACCAATCGGGGGAGCCCATGAAAACGCCTGAATGCGAGAAGAGAATCGGGGGCAGCTCCGGCACCGGTTGAACCTCCACTTCCCCAAGCCTGACGACCACCCGCTGCATCATCGCGCCGTGCTCGCGCGTGATCGCATTTGCCGGGCGGAGCGGGAGCAGCGGGCGCACCATGAGCTTGGCTTCCGTGGGGCCTCGCCACGTGTACCCGAGCACCAGGATATTGTGCCCAGGGCACAGTGCCAACGTGCGTTCGAATTCGTGCTTTCCGATATGGTAAGTCCAACGCGGGAGCGGATCCTGTGAGAAACGTCGGAGCGAACGATAACCTGGAGTTGGAGCAATGCCGGGAAATTGATGCGTGGAGAGGCGAAAATGGCGATCGCCCACTTCCAAAAGGGCTTCGGCGTGGCTCACCACGACGTAGCGCTCGCCTGCTGGGCCGTGGCTTGCCACAAGAATTCCGTGCTGCCGGCGCGTGTGCATGAGCGCCAAGGTGCTCATGGCGTAGGCACCGGCGCCGTTAGTATGCAGCCATTCCGCGCGCGCACGCTCCAATTCTCCGTGAGTATCAACCGCCACGCCAGGCTCGCTGACGGGGGGCGCATCAGCCGAGAGTCTGTGGGTACTCATGGGCTGTTGCCGCCTTTAAACAGCCGGTTCTCAGCGGCTTGCCGCATCACGCTTTGATCGGGCGTCATCCCAGTCCAGAGCATCACGGAATGCACCGCTTGGCCAACGAGCATGCCCAGGCCGCCCACCGCGTTGACACTATTCTCGCGGGATCGCCGGAGAAATGGCGTCAGCGGGGGATTGTACACGAGGTCGTAGGCGAGGGCTCCTTGCGGCAGGACCGCCCAGGGGATCAAGGAAGCCAGCGCCTCTCCCGAATCGGCGCCGCTCATGCCAGCGCTCGTTGCCTGGACTACAATCTGACACTCGGAAAGTGTGTTGCACCAAGATGCCTCCGTAGCATCGGACGGCATAGCCAGCGGCGTTGCACCCAGCGCCCGAAATTCGGCCCCTAGAGCTGCCGACGCCAGCGAGTCCGAAAATGCGCGAGCCGCTACATGCACAACGCCGGCTCCCAAACGCTGGCAGGCCACCACCGCCGCCAACGCCGCTCCACCACTCCCAAGCACACACGCTGCACGTGGGCTTGGCTGATGCAAACGGAGCTCGTCAGCCAACGCTGCCACATCAGTATTGTGGGCCTCCACGCTCCCGTCGGGCATGCGACGTAGAACGTTGGCCGCCCCTACAGCTTTCGCGAGCGGATCGGCGCGATCCGCAAGACTTAGCGCCAGCTTCTTGTACGGTACGGTCACGTTGGCCCCGCTGAGCTCGCCGTCACGTAAGCGTTCGACTTCGCGACGGACGGCCTTGGGATCGGGACAATCAATCGACAAGTACTCGGCATCCAGCCCAAGCTCGCGGTACGCGGCCGTGTGCATGGCGGGTGATACGGAATGACCCACCGGATGACCGAGCAGGGCGAAACGGGCTGTCATTCCTGGCCTCCCGCCGCGTGTTCATCAATCCCCACCCGAGTCACCTGCGATTCAAAGGTTCCATCCATCATTCGAACCTGCACGCGCTCCCCGGTGCGCACCTCTCGAATGCGCGTGAGCACCCGGCCCTCCGGGGCGATACAAATGGCGTACCCACGGCCCAAGACGGCCAACGGAGAAAGCGCCTGGAGCCGACCGGCAAGGCTAGCTAAATCACCGCGCTGTCCGCTGAGCGCGAGCTGCATACTCGCCCCGAGACGTTCATTCAGCGGGATCAGGCGGGCCTTCAACCGATGCACCAGAGTGCGCGGGTGCCGGGCGAGTAGGCGACGCTGGAGCACTCCGAACTGCTCCTGAAGCTTACCGTGCCGGAGCCGTAAAGAGCCTACGAGACTTCGCTGCAGCTCGTCGAGCTGCTGTTGGCGCTGAATGAGCACGAAACGAGGATCGCTCATCCTTAGGCGCAAAGCTTCAACGCGTCGGCGTTCACTCACAACACGCGAAAACCCTGCGCGTACCAACTGCGCGCGGAGCCGCCGAACACGCTCGACACGAGCCATCTCATCCGGAATCACGAGCTCAGCTGCCTGCGACGGCGTCGCGGCTCGCACGTCCGCCACCAAATCCGTCAGGCTGTAATCAATTTCATGCCCAACGGCACTCACCACCGGCACCCTGACACGCGCCACGCGGCGCACTACCCGTTCATCGCTGAACGCCAAGAGATCTTCAAGCGAGCCGCCACCACGGCCAAGAATCAGCACGTCGAGCCCGGGATATTGCTCCAACAGATCGATCGCACGCACGATGCTCGCGGGCGCATCATCTCCCTGCACCGTGGCTGGGGCCAACACTAACTTTACGCCGCCGCGGCGGAACGCGACGCTCCGAATATCGTGAAATGCGGCACCCGACGCGCTGGTTACCACGCCCACCACCTTGGGACTGTCCGGCAAAGGCCGCTTACGCTCCGCCGCAAACAAGCCCTCCGCAGAAAGACGAGCTTTCAACGCTTCCAACGCCAGAAGCAGCGCTCCGCGGCCAAACGGGCGCGCCCTCTCGGCGACAAACTGCAAGCGCCCTCGGGGTGCCCAGACGGTGGCCTTTCCCCAAATCAAAAGCCGCGCACCCTCTTCCAGGATCTTGGTGGCACGAGCGGCTTGAAACTTGTACATCACGCAATCAATAACCGCTTCTTCCTCTTCATCTTTCAATGTGAAATAAATGTGGCCGCTCGAGGCGCGGGTCAGCGAACCGATTTCGCCTTGGACCCACTCATTCGCGCTCACATCCTCGGCGGCACGCTTGAGGCGTCGCGTGAGCTCCGCCACGCTCATCACACGCTCAGGCTGATTCTGTGGGCTTTCCCCGCTCACGGCGCGTGCGGTATAGTCGAGAGGCCGCCCATTGTCGCGTGGTGAATTCCCAAACGGCTCGCGCTAGAGGGAAGGCACCATTGCCCGGAAAAAAGCCCCTCCCCTGCCCAACTTAGGACGAAACCCGGTGTTAAGACGCATTCTGATCGCAAACCGTGGGGAAATCGCGCTGCGCTTCGCCCGCACCTTCAGAGAAATGGGCCTTGAAAGCGTGGCCGTCTACGGCGAGCCCGATCGTACAGCGCCGCATGTTCGGTACGCGGATTTCGCGGAGGCTTTGCCGGGCAGCAGTGCCGCAGAAACGTACCTGAACATTGATGCGATCCTGAGTGCTGCTCGGCGTTCCAGCGCGGATGCCGTGGCGCCGGGCTACGGATTCCTTTCCGAAAACGCAGAGTTCGCAGACGCCTGCCAGCGCCACGGATTAACGTTTCTGGGCCCCTCCGCGAGTGCCATCCGTACCATGGGCTCAAAGACCGAAGCCCGCGAAGCCATGCGAGCGGCGGGCGTCCCACTTGTTCCGGGTGGCCCCGCGAATGACCTAGCGGAGGCCAAAGCCACCGCGACCCAGCTGGGCTACCCCGTCTTCATCAAAGCTCGGGCGGGGGGCGGCGGAAAAGGCATGCGGCGGGTGGCTTCTGAAGAGCAGTTGGCCGCAGCGTACTCTCTGGCACGGAGCGAGGCCGAGAACGCGTTTAGCGATTCCAATGTCTATTTGGAGAAGGCGCTGATTCAGCCTCGCCACATTGAAATTCAGGTGCTCGGCGACCAACATGGAAACGTTGTTCACCTGTTCGAACGCGATTGCTCCATGCAAAGGAGGCACCAAAAGGTCTTGGAAGAAACGCCATCGCCGCGCTTGCCAAGGGACGTGGTCGAACGGATGGGAGCCATCGCGGTGCAAGGAGCCAGGGCGGTTGGTTACTACTCGGTGGGCACTTTTGAATTCTTGGTGGACGCAGAAGACCAGTTCTATTTTCTGGAGATGAATACCCGGTTGCAGGTGGAGCATCCCATCACCGAGCTCGTTACTGGACTTGATCTGGTGCGCGAAATGGTGCGCGTGGCGAATGGGGAAACGCTCGGCTTTGATCAGAGCCAGGTGGTGGCGCGCGGCGCAGCGCTTGAATGCCGGATCTACGCCGAGGATCCCGAACGGGGTTTTTTACCCAGCCCTGGCCAAATTATATGGCTGCGGGAGCCAAGTGGCCCGAACGTGCGCCATGATTCCGGAGTCGGATCCGGTTCAGCGGTCAGCGAGCTTTTCGACCCACTCCTGTCGAAGCTGTGCGTGTGGGCTCCGACCCGGGAGCTGGCCCTCTCGCGCATGCTGCGCGCGCTGGACGAGTATGTCGTCGTC
>Ga0105048_10006296_pt1 | contig 19130 bp, 16 predicted proteins | sample MAT05_FD_78382 | JGI IMG/M metagenome (GOLD analysis project Ga0105048, IMG submission 78382) | Freshwater microbial communities from Lake Fryxell liftoff mats and glacier meltwater in Antarctica - MAT-05 | ecosystem: Environmental > Aquatic > Freshwater > Ice > Liftoff microbial mat | place... | reverse complement strand
TTCGCCTACATTCCCAGTGCGTTGTTCAACAACAGCCTCGACGAGAACAATCGGCCGCGCGGCATTCACGCGCTGGCGCTCCAGGATGGAGGCTCGCCCAACTTCCGCCATCATTTCTATGTGAATGGGTCCGCGCGAACGTCGGATATCGACGCCAACAACTGCGGCACGGAACAGAACGCGGGCACCTGTGCGCCGGCCTGGAAAACCATCGTGGTAGGCAGCTTGGGCAAGGGTGGCAACTCGTACTTTGCGATTGACGCAACCGATCCCAATGTCACCACTGAAGCCTCCGCGCAAACCAAGATTCTCTGGGAGTATTCGTTGCCCGGCGGCCAGTATTCCTACGGCAGGCCGATCATCGCCAAGACCCGGGCGGATGGTTGGGTGGTGGTCATCGCCTCGGGGTACAACAACATCGACGGAACCCTTGGCTATGGTGATGGCAAGGGCCATCTGATTTTCCTGAATGCGGCCACCGGAGCGTTCATTCGCAAGCTGAACACCACGGCCGCCGACATCGGCACCACCGCCGACCCCAGTGGATTGGCGCAGATCAACGGATTCACCAAGGACGCGCGCAATCAACTCATCGAGCAGATCTATGGAGCGGACTTGAAGGGCCAACTGTGGCGCTGGGATGTTCGCGACACCAACGCCGCCAACTGGCAGGCCCAAACGGTGCTGCTGGCCAATCTGACCGAGCTCGGTACGGGCATGAGACAGCCGGTCACCACTGCGCCGCAACTCGAGATCGACATCAACAATGGCGTGGATCGTTTCGTGTTCATCGGCACAGGTCAGTTACTGCATCCCGACGACCTGTTCACCCCGCCGCTGTCGACGCAGCGGCAGACCATGTATGCCATCCGTGACGGCACGCTCGAAGCGCCATCCACATCCGGCTTGCCCATTGCGCCGCGGACGGCGCTCTTGTCAGCCTCCGGTACGGCCGGCGTGGGTGGGGTCGCGCCCAATGGATGGTTCAGCGATCTTGCCGTAGGACAGCGCATCGTCAACGACGTGCAGGCCGACCTCAACCTTGTCGCCTACGCGGGTACCACCACCCAGGACGATCCATGCCTGACGTCGCTGCCTGCTTACATCTATGCACGCGATTTCACCACCGGCGAATCCCTGGTGTACAGCGGTGGCACGGTGCAGCCGTACTACTACTCCCTAGAGGGTGCTGTTGGCCTCGAACTGGTGGCGCTTGATAGCGCAACCGGCTCGTTCCCGGAACTGGCGATTGTCTTCACCTCCGAGACCAATGCGCAGATTCGACCCGTCGAGATCCGTCCAAAGTCCTTCGGTGGCGGTCATCGTCTCTCGTGGCGTATCGTGGGCGAATGAAGCACCACGATCGATAGGAGTCGACGGCGCCAGCTTCAAGCCACGTCGACATACTCGGGGCCGTGACGCATCGCGGCACCCGGACGAGGGCGACGCACCAGCGCCGCCCTCTTCGTTTTTGGTCCGCCCAACGTCGTGAACATGTCTACCGCGATCGCGCTGCCCTCTTCCCCCCCGACATCGTTGCCTCCGGCGCTGGCGGTGTCGCTGCTTGTCCACGTCGCGGTGGCGCTTTTGCTGGCGACCTGGATTTCGGTGGGTGCGGTTACACCGGGCGAAGCGCGCATGCCGCTGGAGATCCGCCTGGTGGCACCTGCAGCCCCCTCACCGGACTCATCGCCGACGTTGCAGACGACAACTGCTACGGTCGAAATCGCACCGGTGGTCACCGTGCCCCCAGCCGCAGAGTCACGGCCGGAACCTGTCGGCAGCGCGCCGCCGATGCCCGAATCGGTGCCCGTGCCTCCACCGCCAGTTTCCACAGGAGACTCCGCGCGCGTACCGTTGGGTTCGGTCGCCATCCGCGTGGACGATTTCGCGTTGTTCCACCAGTTGTCACCCGAACTCGCGGATCGTGTGGTGGCCGAGTTCCCGGTGGAAGTATCAAAGACCGTTCGGATACGACAATGGCCGGTCATCACCTATCCCGACGAAGCGCTGTCGGCACAGCGCCAGGGATCGGTGCTGGCATGGGTTCGCGTCAGTGTCGATGGCACGCCGGAGGAGGTGGTGATCGTCGAGGGCGAACCCGAGTTTGCGGCGACCGTCGAAGCGGCCCTGGCCGCAGCGCAATTTTTTCCCGCCGAGGACCGTGGCCAGGCGATTCCGTTCTACACGGCCGTACGCGTCGATTTCTCCGCCAGTTCACCGGGCGCGGCAGCACCTTCGTCAACCACCACCTCGACGCCTGGTGTCCCTGCCGAGGCGAGTTCAGCCCGGTCGAATCGGCTGCCCTGAGGCGCCGCTACCCCATCACCGGCATGTGGAACCCAGGTGCTGCGCTGCCATCATTGGGCCAGCGCGTGGTCAGCGTCTTGCCGCGCGTGTAGAACCGCACGCCGTCCATGCCATGCACGTTCAGGTCGCCGAAGAGCGATGAACGCCAGCCGCCGAACGAGAAAAACGCCATCGGCACCGGAATGGGCACGTTCACGCCGACCATGCCTACCTCGACATCCTGTTGGAACCGGCGCGCGGCAAAGCCCGAGCGCGTGAAGATGGCCGCACCGTTGGCATAGGGGTTGGCATTGAGGAGCGCGATGGCATCGGTCAGCGAAGGCACGCGGACGATGCCCAGCACCGGGCCGAAGATCTCGTCGCGATAGATGGACATCGACGGCGTGACGTGGTCGAACAGTGTGGCACCAACGAAGAAACCGTTCTCGTGCCCTGCCACGGCGGTCTTGCGCCCATCGACGACGAGCCTCGCGCCCTCCTCCACTCCACGATCGATGTAGCCCTTGATGCGATCGCGCGCGGCACCCGTGATCACCGGCCCCATCTCGACGTCGGGATTGGTTCCAGGGCCGACGGTGACCTTCTGCGCGCGGCGCGTGAGGCGCTCGAGTAAAGGCTCGGCCGCTTCACCCACCGCGACGACGGCGGAAATGGCCATGCAACGCTCGCCGGCGGAACCGTAGCCCGCGCCGACCAGGGCTTCGGTGGTGAAATCAAAGTCGGCATCGGGCAGCACGACCGCATGGTTCTTCGCACCACCCAGCGCCTGCACGCGCTTGCCATGCTGGGCGCCGGTCTCGTAGATGTAGCGCGCGATAGGCGTGCTGCCCACGAACGACACGGCCTTTACCTGCGGATGCTTCAGCAACGCGTCAACCGCGTCCTTGTCGCCATGCACGACATTGAGCACGCCATCGGGCAGGCCGGCCTCCGTCAACAATTCCGCCATGCGCAGCGCCAGCGTCGGGTCGCGCTCGGACGGCTTCAAGATGAACGTGTTGCCGCACGCCAGCGCGACGGGGAACATCCACATCGGCACCATCGCGGGGAAATTGAACGGGGTGGTGCCGACGCACACACCCAACGGCTGCCGCAGCGAGAAACTGTCGATCTCGGGACCCACGTTCTCGCTGAACTCGCCTTTTAACAGGTGGGGGATGCCGGTGGCGAATTCGATGACCTCGATGCCGCGCGTGACTTCGCCCTCGGCGTCGGAGAGCGTCTTGCCGTGCTCCTGCGTGATGATCGCAGCCAGTTCCTTGCGGTGCTCGTTCATCAATTCGCGGAAGCGCATCAGGATGCGCGCGCGGCGCAGCGGCGGCGCGGCACGCCACGCCGGCAGTGCGGCCACTGCAGCAGCCACGGCCGCCTCCACGTCCGCGGCATTGGCCAGCGGCACATGGCGTACCACTTCACCAGTGGCCGGATTGGTGACCTCGCCGTAGCGCGTCGTGAGTGCCGCCACCGCCTTGCCGCCGATCCACATCGGCAAACGTTCGAGGGTCGTCAAATCCATAGTCGTGCCTTTCGTGGCTCTTCTTTACTGGAAAATCGCGGAACCCGGCCGGGTGGCCAAGGTGTCCCGTGAATCCGACACTGTAGCAAGCAATGTCATGCGGCTGGCGGGGCGTGAAGCATGCGCTGGACGTAGCGCGCGACCAGGTCGCTTTCCAGGTTGACCAGCAACCCCGGTTGCAGCCGCTTCAACGTGGTGACGGCAAGTGTATGCGGGATCAGATTCACCGCGAAACGTACGCCTTCGACGTCATTCACCGTCAGGCTGACACCATCGACGGCGATCGATCCCTTGGGCGCGATGAAACGGGCAATGGCGTGCGGTGCATCGACCTCGAGGCGCCAGCTGCCGTACGCATCGCCCGCCACAGCGGCGAACGACACCACCGTCCCGGTGCCGTCGACGTGCCCCGTTACCATGTGCCCGCCAAGGCGATCCGACAGCCGCAACGCCAACTCGAGGTTGACGTCACCCGGCACCTCCAGTCCGGTCGTGCAGCGAACGGTTTCCGCCGACACATCGAATTCCATGCGGGTACCCTGCAACGCTACGACGGTGAGGCAGCACCCGTTGACCGCTACGCTGTCGCCGATCGCGACATCCGAAAGGTCAACCGTGCCCGCGTCGACGGCGATGCGCAATTCATCGCCCCGCGCGGCGACATCCGTCACGCGGCCGACGCCCAGCACGATGCCGGTGAACATCAGGCAGCCTCGGCTACGCGGCGAACGAGCCGCAAGCGCACATCGTCACCCACCCGCTGCACGTCGTGCCATGCAAACGCTTCCGCTGCATCGAGCGACGCCAACGCCTGCGGCCGCGCAAACACACCACGTGCGGGGTCGCCGATGACGCGCGGAGCCACGTACATCAGCACCTCATCGACAAGCCCGGCGTCCAGCAACGCGCCGTTGAGCTTGGCGCCGGCCTCGACATGCAGTTCGTTGATCGCGCGCGCGCCCAGTTCGCGCATCATCGCGGGCAGGTCGACCCGTTCGTTGGCGTCCGGCAACACGAAGGCCTCGACGGATGCCGGCCACGCGTTGTTGCGCGTGCCGGCTGTGAAGATCAGCGCACCGGCACCGTCGAGGATCCTGGCGGACGCCGGCGTTTCGCCGTGGCGATCGACGATCACGCGCAGCGGCTGGCGCGTGGTCTCGACATCGCGCACCGTCAGCCGCGGATCGTCGTGCAGCACTGTGCCCACTCCAGTGAGAACCGCGCAGGCGCGCGCGCGCCACGCGTGACCGTCGGCGCGCGCGGCCGCGCCGGTGATCCACTGGCTCTCGCCGTTCACGAGCGCGGTCCGGCCGTCGAGGCTGGAAGCCACCTTGACGCGAACCCACGGGCGACCGCGCACGACCCGCGATACGAACCCGCGATTCAATTCAAGCGCGGCAGCGGCACCGGGGCCAAACTCAACAGCGATCCCCGCTGCGCGCAGTCGTTGCGCACCGCCGGAGGCGACCGGATCGGGATCGGCCATCGCGGCCACCACGCGCGCGATGCCGGCGGCGATCACCGCATCGACACAGGGCGGCGTACGGCCATGATGATTGCAGGGCTCGAGCGTCACGTAGAGTGTGGCACCTTGCACGGCATGACCTTTGGCGCGCGCATCGACCAACGCATTGACCTCGGCGTGCGCGGCGCCCGGTTGCACATGAAAGCCTTCACCCAGTACCACGCCATCGCGCACGATCACGCACCCGACGCGGGGATTGGGCGACGTGGTGAAGAGGCCGCGCGCGGCGAGATCCAGCGCGCGGTCCATGTGCGCGCGGTCCGCGACGGCAACGGCAGTCATGGCTGAACGCGCGCGCCGACGTCAGCGTCGGGTGCGCTTGGCCGCCGGCGGCGGCGCCTCGACTTCACGCAAGGCATCGCGAAAGTCGGAAACGTCCTGGAAGGACCGGTACACCGACGCGAAGCGGATGTAGCCCACCTTGTCCAACTTGTGCAACTCGGCCATCACCATTTCGCCAACCTGCCGCGATGGGATCTCGCGCTCGCCCAGCGAGAGCACCTGCTGGCGAATGCGGTCGATCGCGGCATCGACGTACTCGGTGGGCACCGGGCGCTTGTGCAGCGCGCGCTGGAACCCGACGCGGATGCGGTTGACGTCGAAGTCCGAGCGATTGCCATTGGTCTTAACGACCTGCGGCAACCGCAGTTCCACCGTCTCGTAGGTGGTGAAGCGCTTCTGACAATTGAGGCAACGGCGCCGCCGGCGGATCGAGTCACCAGGTTCGGAGACCCGTGAATCGACCACCTGCGTTTCGCTGCTGCCGCAGAACGGGCACTTCATCGCACGACCCTGCCAATGTTGGGCAAGGCAGGCATCGCGAGGGCGTGCGGTCCAGGCATTGCAATCAGGCGAAGTAGACCGGGAACCTGCGCGTGAGCACAGCCACTGCGCCACGGATACGCGCGAGCCGGGCCTCGTCCTGTGGTGCCTCGAGCACATCTGCGACCAGGTGGGCCAGTTCTTCGCATTCGATCTCGGTGAACCCGCGCGTGGTGATCGCAGGGCTGCCGAGCCGGATGCCGGAGGTGACGAAAGGCTTCTCCGGATCGTTGGGGATGGTGTTCTTGTTGCAGGTGATGTGGGCGCGGCTGAGTGCTGCTTCGGCGTCCTTACCGGTGATCTTTTTCGGGCGGAGGTCCACCAGGAACATGTGGCAGTCGGTGCCGCCGGAGACGATCCGCAGGCCGCGATCCTGCAACACTTTGGCCATCACGCGGGCATTATCGATCACGCGTTCCTGGTACACCTTGAAGTCGCGGTGCAGCGCCTCGCCGAAAGCCACGGCTTTGGCGGCGATCACATGCATCAGCGGGCCGCCCTGCAAGCCGGGGAATACGGCGGAATTGATGGCCTTTTCGTGCTCCGACCGCGTGAGGATGATGCCACCGCGCGGGCCGCGCAGTGTCTTGTGCGTGGTGCTGGTCGTATAGTCGGCAATGCCGACAGGTGACGGATAGAGCCCCGCCGCCACCAGCCCCGAGTAGTGCGCCATGTCGACCAGGAACTGGGCGCCGACACCGTCGGCAATCGCGCGGAAGCGCTTCCAGTCGATGACCCGCGAATAGGCCGACGCGCCGGCGATGATCAGCCGCGGCTTGTGCTCGTGCGCCAGTGCTTCCGCGGCGTCGTAATCGATGAGTTCCGTCTCCGGGTCGAGGCCGTAGGGTACGACGTTGAACCACTTGCCGGAAATGTTGACCGGCGAGCCATGGGTAAGATGGCCGCCGTGGGGCAGGCTCATGCCGAGGATGGTGTCGCCCGGCTTCAACGCCGCGAAGAACACGGCCTGGTTGGCCTGCGCCCCGGAATGGGGCTGCACGTTGGCGGCCTCGGCGTGGAACAGTTTCTTGACCCGTTCGATGGCCAATTCTTCGGCACGGTCGACGCATTCGCAACCGCCGTAGTACCGTTTGCCGGGATACCCTTCGGCGTACTTGTTGGTGAGCTGCGACCCTTGCGCCTCCATCACCGCCGGGCTGGCGTAGTTTTCGGAAGCGATCAGCTCGATGTGGTCCTCCTGCCGCTGGTTCTCGCAGGCGACGGCTTTGAAGAGCTCGGGATCGGCGCTGGACAGGGTGCGGGAGCGGCTGAACATGGGTGCGGTTCGAGGGTCCGGGTCAATCAGCGATTTTAGCACCCATGGATAGACCGACCGGTTCGTTCCGCAAGCAAAGCGCCTTATAATCCGCGCAGCCTGACGTGGCACTTCGCTGCGGACATCACACAAGACGGACACGCGCCGGACAGAGTTTCGGCGACGGGCGCCGCGAGAGACACGGAGACATCCTGTGAAAGCACTACTCGCCCTATCCCGCGCGATCGACACGCTGAACGACCGTATCGGCCGGGCCGTGTATTGGCTGGTCTTGCTGGCCGTGTTGATCAGCGCCGGCAACGCCATCGTCCGCAAGGCCTTCGATATGAGCTCGAACGCCTACCTCGAAATCCAGTGGTACCTGTTCTCCGCGGTGTTTCTGCTTTGCGCCGGCTACACGCTGCTCAAGAACGAACATATCCGCATCGATGTGATTGCCGGCCGGTTCTCGCGACGCACCCAGACGTGGATCGATGTGCTGGGCACGATTTTCTTCCTGCTGCCGTTGGTGGCGCTGATCCTCTACGAATCGGTGCCGTGGTTCCTGCGCGCGTGGCATAGCCAGGAAGTGTCGCCCAGCGCCGGTGGACTCATCCTCTGGCCGGCCAAGATCCTCGTGCCGATCGGCTTCTCGCTGCTGGGCCTGCAGGGACTCTCCGAGCTCATCAAGCGCATTGCGTTCCTAAAGGGACTGATTCCGGATCCGGGTGAAAAGCAGGTCGCGAGGACCGCCGAGGAAGAATTGGCCGAAGAAATTCTCCGGGCCCGGGGCGAAAAGACATGACGGCCTTTTTGATCGCCAACATGGCGCCGCTGATGTTCGCGGCGCTGGTCGTCTTCCTGCTGCTCGGCTATCCGGTGGCGTTTGCGCTCGCTGCCAATGGCATCGTGTTCGGCCTGCTTGGCATCGAACTGGGGCTGCTGTCACCTGCGCTTTTCGGCGCGTTGCCGGAGCGCATCTGGGGCGTGATGTCGAACGACACACTGCTGGCCGTGCCTTTCTTCACGTTCATGGGCCTCATCCTCGAGCGCAGTGGCATGGCGGAAGACCTGCTCGAGACGATCGGGCAGCTCTTCGGCTCGGTGCGGGGCGGCCTTGCCTATGCGGTGATCTTCGTCGGCGCACTGCTCGCCGCGACCACCGGCGTCGTCGCAGCCTCAGTGATCTCGATGGGGCTCATCTCGCTGCCGATCATGTTGCGCTATGGCTACGATCGTCGGTTTGCCTCCGGTACCATCGCGGCATCGGGCACGCTGGCGCAGATCATCCCGCCATCACTGGTGCTGATCATCATGGCCGACCAGCTGGGCCGCTCGGTGGGCGACATGTACGCTGGCGCCTTCATCCCCGGCATCATCCTGGCCGGGCTCTACGCCTGTTATACGTTGCTCGTGTCTTTCGTCAAACCGGCGTGGGTGCCCGCGCTGCCGCCGGAAGCACGCACGATGCGCGAGCCGGATGGCACGACCGGCAATCGTTCGCTGCTGGTGCTGTTCATCCTGTCGACGATCGTCGGCATTGCGTTCTGGCACCTCTATTACAACCAATACAAGCCCGAGGCCGGCACGGACGTGCGTCTCGTCGTGTGCGTCAGCGCCGGCACCGCCGTCGCCTTCTTGGCCGCGGTCATCAACAAGCTGACTGGCATGGGCCTGTTGTCGCGGCTGGCCGAGCGCGTCGTGTTCGTGCTGATTCCGCCGCTGGCACTGATCTTTCTGGTGCTGGGCACGATCTTCCTTGGCGTCGCCACGCCGACGGAAGGCGGGGCGATGGGTGCGCTGGGCGCATTGGTGATGGCCGTCGGACGCCGCCGCCTCAACTGGAAGCTGCTGCGGCAGAGCATGGACACCACGGCCAAGCTCACGACCTTCGTCGTGTTCATCCTGATCGGCGCGCGCGTGTTCAGCCTGACGTTCTATGGCGTGGAAGGCCACAAGTGGGTGGAACACCTGTTGACGGCGTTGCCCGGCGGCCAGATGGGCTTCCTGATCGTCGTCAACATTCTGGTCTTCGTCCTTGCGTTCTTCCTCGACTTCTTCGAACTGGCCTTCATCATAATTCCGCTGCTGGCGCCGGTGGCCGACAAGCTCGGCATCGACCTCATCTGGTTCGGCGTGTTGCTGGCAGTGAATATGCAGACCTCCTTCATGCATCCACCGTTCGGCTTCGCGTTGTTCTATCTGCGCAGCGTAGCGCCAGCGAAGGAATACACCGACAAGGTCACAGGGAAGCGAATGGCGCCGGTCACCACCGGGCAGATCTACTATGGCGCGATCCCCTACGTGGTGATCCAGCTCATCATGGTGGGCCTGGTGATCGCGTTCCCGCAGATGGTGATGGTCTACAAGGACGATGCGCCCATCAACGATCCATCCAAGGTGGAGATCGTCATCCCGTCGAGCGATCCGGCGCAGCCCGATCCGATTGCGCCGGGCAAGGACGGCGCCCCGCCAGGTGGCGTGGTCGATCCGCTGGAGAAGGCAATGCAGGATCAGGAAAGTGCCGACAAGGCGGGCGACGCGTTGCTGGACGACTTCAAGCAGAAGTAGCGCGTGCGCAGCGAGTGACAAAAAAAGCCCCGCCGAAGCGGGGCTTTTTGATGGCGTGTTGCGAACTTACTTGGACTTGGTCGCGGACCCGGCAGCGGTACGGCCTGCCGTCGCCATGAAGTTGTCGAACGTATTTTCCGTGACGCGAAACCACAGGATCTGTTCCTTCTGGAACGCGGACATGTTGTCCCACAGCTTCTTGAAGTTGGCGTTCTTCGCGGAGGTCTCGGCGTAGAGCTGCATCGCCGCCGCATAGCAGGCATCCATCACCGCCTTGGGGAACGGCCGCAGCTGCGTGCCACCGGCCACCAGGCGCCGCAATGCCGGCGGATTCTGGGCATCGTACTTCGCCATCATCCAGGTGTTGCCTTCGGCGCAACCGGCGCGCAGTGCCGCCTTGAACTCCGCGGGGAGTTCGTTGTACTTCGGCGTGTTGACGAAGTAGTGCAGCGCCGGGCCGCCTTCCCACCAACCGGGGTAGTAGTAGAACTTGGCGACCTTGTTGAAGCCGAGTTTCTCGTCGTCGTAGGGGCCGACCCATTCCGCCGCGTCGATGGTGCCCTTTTCAAGCGACGGATAGATGTCGCCGCCGGCGATCTGCTGCGGCACGACACCCAGCTTCGTCAACACCTGGCCGGCAAAGCCGCCGATGCGAAACTTCAGGCCCTTCAGGTCCGCGACGGTCTTGATTTCCTTGCGATACCAGCCGCCCATCTGCGCGCCAGTGTTGCCGCACAGGATGCTCGTGATGTTGTAGGACTTCAGGAATTCGTTGAAGAGCTGCTCACCACCGCCGAAGAACCACCAGGCGTCGAACTGGCGCTGGTTGAATCCGAACGGAATGGCCGTGCCGAACGCGAACGAGGGATCCTTGCCCACGTAATAGTACGGTGCGGTATGGCCGCATTCGACGGTGCCGTTCTGCACGGCATCGGCCACCTGCAGGCCAGGCACGATTTCACCGGCCGCGAAGACCTGGATCTGGAACTTGCCGCCCGTGACTTCACTGACGACCTTGGCGGCGGTTTCAGCCGCGCCAAAGATCGTGTCGAGCGACTTCGGGAAGCTGGACGCGCAGCGCCACTTGATCGTGGGGGTTTGCGCAAACGCAGGCGCAGTACCGGCGGCAAGGATGCCCGCCATACCCGAATTCTTCAAAAATTTACGACGTTCCATCGAGTGCTCCTCCGTGATGCCGGACTAGGCGCCGGCGTGGGACTGCTGGTTTTCACGCGCGAGGACGGACATCGCGCAATTCTTGCCACCACCGGGACTGGACAGGCATCCGGGCTGGCGGCTGTGACCGCGAAAGTGTAATGGAAATCGGGGCGTTGCAGCGCAAGGCCGGTCGCTCTCGACCGGCGGTCAGGACGTCAGTTTGCGGACCGCCGAGAAGAGCGCCCACGACCACCCCGCCTGTTGCTCCAACGTCTGTGAAAAGCGGATCAGGTAGCGCGCGTTGCCGGTATCGAGCTCCACCATGCCGCCCGAGATGAACTTGTCATCCGGGCCGATCAGGCTGCGCTGCGACGACTGGCGGTTATCGGGGTGATTCGGAAGATAGATGCCGAAGAAAGGGCGCTCCGCCGGGGTGCGGCCGGCCTCTGACGGATAGACCCAGCTGCGCATCAGCACCCGGACCATCCGCCGCGCCACCACTTCCACACCCACCGTCACTTCGTCGACCTGTTGCCGCTGCATCCGGCGCACGACCGCCAGCGACCACTGGTCGCCTTCCTTGATCGCGAGCAACTCGCCCAGCTTGCCCGGGGCTTCCTTCGCGGGCGCCACGAGCCGGCAACCGGTGTCGCTGCGATCAGTGAGTTTCCACGTCGTGCCCTTGATGCGTCTGGCCACCGATTCCGGGTTGGCGTGGGGATTCACCATCTGCGTGACTTCATCGTAGCTGGCAGCGATGCCGGGGGTCCGCGCCTGGTCGGGCAGCCGCTCGATCTCCGCTACCGCGCGCGTGAGCGCCTGCAGGCCCACGACCACGCGCACGTCGCCGTCCATGGCGTGACGCGGCGCGCGGGGCGCCTGCGCGATGGCCTCGGGACCGAACAACGAGGCCAGCCGCATCAGCAACAGCCGTTGCTCGCGCACCGGGAGATCGCCCTGCTTCGTCAGCTCCTCCTCATGCTCGGGCAGCCAGCGCATGCGTTCGACGATGCGCGCGTAGACGGGACCGGTGTCGAGGCACAAGATGCGACCACCGGCGGTGGGCCGGTCGCGGCGCCGTAACCCGGACGTACCGGTCAGGTCGACAAAAAACGATGCCCCTTCCGAAGGCGGTGGCGTCAGGGCCAGCGACGGCGCCCAATCTTCAAGCTGCCGCGCCACCCACTCCACCTGGTCCGGCGTGAAGTTGCCGGAATCAAGCCGCATCAGCAGCAGCGTCTTCAGGTACTCCTGTTCGAAGGACACGCCGGGCTTGCCGAAGGCGCCCACGCCGAACACCAGCTGCTCCCGCTGCCAGCCGCGCGAGCGCGCGAATTCGTAGAGCTCGTGGAAATCGCGCCATTGCGCGGGGATCCAGTGGCTGTAGCGGTAGAGGCGATACTTGCCGTCGAGACCCTTGTAGTGGGCGAGACGCACGATCACCCACGGCATGATCGCCCGCCACCGCTTGTTGTCGGCACGCGGATAGCCGGCCTTCAACGCCATCTGGTAGGCCGCCGTGAACGCCTTCACGAGATCGAAAACCGAGTGCCACAACCGCGACTCGACGCTGGTGCTCTTCTGGTAGTTGATCGTGTACTGCTGCGTGAGCTGCGCCATGATCGGCTCGAGGCGGCCGTCGATGCGCAGCAGCGCCTCGACCTGGGCCGGGCCAGCCTCCTTGCGGGCACCGGGGAACCCGGAGACGAGTTCGAGCGTTGCCTTCTGCAGCGCCGCAGGATCGCTGACCGGCAGTTGCGAGATCCAGCGCGCCGCGTTGTTCGCGCCGGACAATGGGTCGGACAGCGCCCGGAACCAGTTGGTGAGCGGCTCGATCACGACAGTGTGGCGACCCGCTCGAACCGGCGCATGTTCAGCTCCCGGCCACGGTCATGCGATCGACCAGGATGGAACCGTTGTGGCGCGATCCGCGACGGTCGACGTCGTTGCCGATGGCGACGATGCCGCGGAACATCGCGCGCAGGTTGCCGGCGATCGTGATTTCCTCGACCGGATAGGCGATCACGCCGTCTTCGATCCAGAACCCGGCCGCGCCACGCGAGAAATCGCCGGTGACCGGGTTGACGCCCTGCCCCAATTGTTCGGTGACGAGGAGACCGCGTCCCATCCGCTCCAGCAACGCGGGCAGGTCGTCCGTGCCGGGTTGCAGGATCAAGTTGTGGCTGCCGCCGCCGTTACCGGTGGACGCCATGCCGAGCTTGCGCGCCGAATACGAGCCGAGGAAATAGCCCTGCACGACGCCATCGCGGACGACGTCGCGCGCTTGCGTCGCGACCCCTTCGCTGTCGAACGGTGCGCTGCCGCGACCGCGCAGCAGGTGCGGGTCTTCGCGCAGCTGCACGTGCGGCGCGAAAATTTCCTGCCCGATCGAATCCTGCAGAAACGACGACTTGCGATAGAGACTTCCGCCCGAGACCGCCTGCACGAAGAAGCCGATCAGATCGGTGGCTTCGGGTGCCTCGAACACCACCGGGCATTCGAGCGTGCCGAGCTGTCGCGCACCAAGACGGCGTACCGCGCGTTCACCGGCCATCCGGCCGATCGCGGCTGCCGGCGCAAGATCCTCGGCAGCACGCGCCGCGCTGTACCAGTAGTCGCGTTGCATCGTGTCGCCGACCTCGGCAATGACCGCGCAGTCGATATGGTGGCGCGAAGTGCGGTATCCGCCGGCGAACCCCAGCGAGTTGGCATAGACGAACTCGGATTCGCCGCAGGCGACCGTGGCGCCTTCGCTGTTGGTGATGCGCGTATCCACCGCGCGCGCCGCGGCCTCGGTCTCGCGCCCCAGCGCAATGGCGTCATCGACGGCGAGTTGCCACGGGTGATAGAGGTCGAGGTCCGGCCAGTCGCGTGCCAGCCGGGCCGGGTCGGCGAGCCCGGACGCCGGGTCGTCCGCCGTGTAGCGAGCGATCGCGATGGCCTTGTCGACCGCCGCAGCAATGGCATCGTCGGAAAAATCTGCGGTGCTGGCGTTGCCTCGGCGCTGGCCCACATACACGGTGATGCCGATGCTCTTGTCGCGGTTATACGAGATCGTCTCGACTTCGTCGTTACGCACCGTGACACTTTGGCCAACGCCCTGGGATACATCGGTTTCGGCGGCCGTGGCACCACCACGTTGTGCGGCGTGCAACACGGCAGCGGCGACGCGCTCGAGCTCGCGCGTCGTCACCGGCAACTGCCGCGAAGTTTCGGCGGATGGTGCGCCGCCGGTCGCCACCGCGGCCGTGCCGGCGTGAAGGGAAACTGTCATGGGCGGATTTCCGCGAAGTGCCCGGCACGCGGCTCACGGGGACCGGAGCGCACGCCATGGGCTTCTTTGAGAGAGGGGTCAGTTATCATAGCAAACCAAGCCCGTTCAACCGCGGTTTTCATACCAACGGCGACATCCGCATGCCCCGTCACGCTCCCCCTGCCCCCGATCCGGATGACGCCGGCCCGTCCAAGACGCAGCGCAAGCACGAAATGCACGCGCTGCAGGACCTGGGCGAGGCCTTGATCGCGCTCGATCCGCAGCGGCTGGCGGTGCTCGACCTGCCGGACCGGCTGGTCGATGCCATCGCCGAGGCCCGCGGCATTCGCGCCCACGAAGGCCGGCGGCGGCAGATCCAGTTCATCGGCAAGCTGATGCGGACGGTCGACCCGGTGCCGGTACGTGCGGCCATCGAATTGTGGACCTCCGGCTCCGACGCCGAACGGGTGTTGTTTGCCCAACTTGAGCGCTGGCGCGAGCGCGTGCTGGCCGACGACGCCGGCCTCGATGCGCTGCTGCTGGAGTTTCCGGACACCGACCGCGTGAAACTGGCAGCCCTTGTCCGGGACGCGCGGGTCGAACGCGCGCGCGGCGGACCGCCGCATCGGTACCGCGAACTCTTCCGCATGCTGAAGTCGATCCTCGGCGCGCCGCCGCGGTCGGCGGATCCCGAGTGACCGCCCCGGCATCCTCGCCGGCCGCCGACGAAGTGCTGATCGGCCTCGTGTCGATCTCTGATCGCGCCAGCAGCGGTATCTATGTCGACCAGGGACTGCCTGGCCTCGACGCGTGGTTCACCGCCGCACTGAAGTCCCCGTGGCGCATGGCGCAGCGCCTCATCCCCGACGAGCAGCCGTGCATCGAGCGCACGCTGGTGGAACTGGTCGATGTCGTGGGCTGCCACTTGGTGCTGACGACCGGCGGCACCGGTCCCGCACCGCGCGACGTCACACCGGAAGCCACGCTGGCGATCGCGCACAAGGTGCTGCCGGGTTTCGGCGAACAGATGCGGCAGGTCAGCCTGCAGTACGTGCCTACGGCGATCCTGTCGCGACAGGTGGGCGTGATTCGCGGCCGCGCGCTGATATTGAACCTGCCCGGCCAGCCGAAGGCCATCAAGGAAACGCTCGATGGCGTGTTTCCCGCCGTGCCGTACTGCCTCGACCTGATCGGCGGGCCCTACGTCGAGACCCACGACGCCATCTGCCGCGCGTTTCGCCCCAAGTCGGCGCAACGTCCCGCCACCCCGTAGAGCAAGCGTGTAGGCGAGGCTTTCAGGCGAGGCTTCAGCCTCGCGGGGATATCGTAGCAAAAGAAGGTGTGTAGGCGAGGCCAGCGAATCCCGGTCAATCATCCAGCAACAACGTCGCCCGGGTCGCCGGTTCCTGCCGGTAGAAGCGCGCGAACTGCAGGTACACGGCCGGGTACTCGTGGCGCAGCAGCAGTGGATCGACGAAGAACACTTCCGACAGCACGGCGAAGAACTCGGCGGGACTTTCAGCTGCGTAGGGATCGATGGACGTGCGGTCGTCGCGCGTGACGCGCGCCTGGAAGTGCTCATAGGCGGCCAGCATCGATTTCTTCCAGGCATGCGGCGCCATTTCGGCCGGCAGCGGCGGACAGCCATTGGCAGGACCATTGCGCATGTCGAGCTTGTGTGCGAATTCGTGGATCGCGAGATTCATCCCCGCCGTGTTCCAGTCCTGGCTGGCCTCGACATCGGCCCACGACAGGATCACGGGCCCGCCCTCCATCGCCTCGCCGGCGATCGGCTCGTCGTTGGTATGCACAACACCCGCCTCGTCCTCCCATTCCCATCCGGGCACGAATTCGTCCGGATAGACGACCACGTTCTCCCATCCGTCGTAGAACGCAAGATCGAGGTTCAGCACCAGCACGCACGCCTGCAACGCAATCACGACCCGCTGGCGCGGCGTGACGTGGTGCCCGCGCGCGCCGACGACGCTTTTGGCGTCGAGGAACAGCACCACCTTCTCGCGCAAGCGCGCCAGCTCGAGGTCGTTGTACATCGCGAGGAACGGCAGCGACTCGAGCGAATCGCGCCACAATGCCTCCGGGATGGCCTGCGACTTCAGGATCTGTTGTTGGCGCCAACGACGCAAGGCCGCGAACATGGCGGGACGGCCCGGCTACTTCGTGTCGCCGGGGGGAAGGTCGTCGGGATCGGCGGCGAGCGACACGCCCAGCATTCGCTCGGCCTCGACCTCGGGCATCGTCTCGATGTCGCGCAGCTTGCGCGCGATGGTCGTGGTCTTGCCGCGCACCTTGTCGAGCGAGCGGCCGGCCTCGTCGAGCTTGTCCTTAGCCTTGGCGATCATGTCGCCGAAGGTGAGGAACTCGGTCTTGACCGCGCCCATCACCCGCCACACTTCGCTTGACCGCTGCTCGATCGCCAGCGTGCGGAACCCCATTTGCAGGCTGTTCAGCAGCGCCAGGAAATTGGTGGGGCCGGTCAGCATCACGCGGAAGTCGCGCTGCAAGGCCTCGGCAAAGCCCGGCCGCGCCATCATCTCGGCGTACAACCCCTCGGTGGGCACGAACAGGATCGCGAAATCCGTCGTGTGCGGCGGCGCGATGTATGCATTGCGGATGGTCCTGGCCTCGTTGCGCAGATGCTCGGCGAGGGTCTTGCGCGCGAGGTCGGCGGCAGGCGCGTCCGCGCGCTCAAGCGAATCCTGCAGCCGCTGCCATTCCTCGAGCGGGAACTTGGCATCCACCGGCAGCCAGCACGGGATGTCATCGTCGCCGCGGCCCGGCAGCCGGATGGCAAACTCGACGCGTTGCGTGCTGCCCGGCACCGTGGCCACGTTGGTCGCGTATTGATTGGGCGTGAGCACTTCGGCCAGCAGCGTGGCCAGTTGCACCTCGCCCCACGTGCCGCGCGTCTTGACGTTGGCCAGCACGCGCTTCAAGTCGCCCACGCCGACGGCCAGCGCCTGCATCTCGCCCAAGCCCTTGTGCACCTGCTCCAGCCGGTCCGACACGATCTTGAACGACGCGCCGAGGCGCGCCTCAAGGGTGGTCTGCAACTTCTCGTCGACGGTGGCGCGCATCTGCTCCAGCTTCGCGCTGTTGTCGAGACGCAGTGCATCGAGTTTTTGCTCCACCGCCATCCGCACGGCTTCGAGGCGAACCTCGTTGGTGCGCGTCAGCGTCTGCAACTGTTCGCCGAACCCCTGCAGCTGCCGCATCTGCATACCCGACGAGTCGGTGAGCTGCTGCTGCACCGTATCGCGCAGCCGGCCGATGGCGGCGCCGACTTCCGTCCGCAAACCCGTGCCCGCGGTCGCCTGTTCGCCACGCGCGATGGCCAAATCCTGCCGGATATCGGTCTCGACGTGCGCCACCTGCGCTTGCAGCGCATCGAGGCGAGCGCGAATGTCGGCTGCGTCCCGTACGGCGTCACGTAGCGCGTCGGCGCCTGCGCGCGCCGCTGACTGCGCACGCATGAGTGCCGCGAGCGCCAGCAGCACCAGCACGGCAAGCAACAGCAAATTGATGATGGGGAGCGCGTCAGTCATGGCAGTTTCCGCGCAGTCTACTGTGTCGGTGTCGGCGGGGCAAAGGCGCTCGCCGTTGCGCGGCCGAGGATTCGATTCACCAAGGCGGTTGTGGGCTCGAGCGACATGACGGAGTCGACCGCGGGATCCGGGGCCGGCATGGAGCGACGGTTGAACCACAGCGGACGGATACCAGCGCGTTGCGCGCCTTCGACGTCATTGCGCCAGGAGTCGCCCACCATCACCGCCGCGCCCGGGGTGCATCCGCAACGTTCCAGCGCCCGCACGAAGATCAAGCCGTCCGGCTTGGCCGCGCCAACTTCCTCGGATGTAACCAGCGCGTCGACGAATTGCGCGAGGCCGAAGGTCTCGAGCTTCTCGGCTTGCTCGGCCACCGTGTTGTTGGTCACGACGGCTATGGTCACGTGGCCCTGCAGCGCGGCCAGCAATGCGCTCGCGCCGGGCACTTCGCGCCGCGAATCCATGTAGATGCGTCGATGCAGTTCGGCCGCACCTGGCGCACGGGTGGCGTCGGCATCCGCGAATGCAAAGAGCAGACGGTAGCGCTCGATGCGGGCATCGTCAGCGGTGCGCCGACCTAACCCGACCTCGACGTGAAGGATTTCGATCAGGCGGTCGTTCTCGGCCACCATCGCCTCGAGCTCACGCCCCTGCAGCGCAGTGAACGTGTCGCGTACGACCGCCACCGCAGCGCGGCTTGCATGCAGGTGATCGACGAGCGTGTCGTCGAGGTCGAACAGTGCTGCCCGAAGGACCCCCACGCTATGACAAACTACGCCGCTTCACGGCTTGCCTGGATCGTGTTGGTGTCGCCCACGGTCGCTGCGCGCCCGTCTGGTCTCCCCCACACTCCCAAACTACGCCGCTTCACGGCTTGCCTTCTTCCGCTCGTGTTCTTTTAAATGACGCTTGCGGATGCGGATCGACTGCGGCGTGACCTCGACCAGCTCGTCGTCGGCGATGAACTCCACCGCGTATTCGAGAGACATCGCGATCGGCGGCACCAGGCGCACCGCTTCGTCGGTACCCGACGAGCGGACGTTGGTGAGCTGCTTGCCCTTGATCGGATTGACGACGAGGTCGTTGTCGCGACTGTGGATGCCGATGACCATGCCTTCATACAGCGCCTCGCCGGGCGAGACGAACATGCGGCCGCG
>Ga0105048_10006294_pt1 | contig 19131 bp, 13 predicted proteins | sample MAT05_FD_78382 | JGI IMG/M metagenome (GOLD analysis project Ga0105048, IMG submission 78382) | Freshwater microbial communities from Lake Fryxell liftoff mats and glacier meltwater in Antarctica - MAT-05 | ecosystem: Environmental > Aquatic > Freshwater > Ice > Liftoff microbial mat | place... | reverse complement strand
GTGGAGCGAATTGCGTTCGAAGCGCGCGAGGACAAGCGCATCGACCGCCGGAGCGGTGTATCGCAGCGCATGCCGATCTCGGTGCTCGAGAACGTCGTCTCCAACGCCGAGCGCCGCGCGCTGCAGACGGGCGAGGACGTGGCCGTGCCGCGCATGAGCGACGTCTACTCCGCCATGCCGGCCATCACCGGCAAGATCGAGCTCGAGTACGAGGGCGAGCTGGTGGGAGGCGACAAGATCGCGCGCGAGTTGATTCGCCGGGCCGCCGACGCGACGCTGTCGAGCATCGGGAAGGAATTCTCCAGCGATGAGATCGTGATCTGGTTCGACGAGGGCGGTGCCTTGCAGGTCGGCGATGACGTGTCGGCCGCCACGATGGTGCAGGCGTTCGAGACGGTCCCCACCCTCCTGAACATCGTGCGCGCTCTGCGGTTGGCCGAGCCCGACGATGCCGGCACCACGGCCGCCGCGTGCGAGCTGGTGCTGGAAGCGTTGGTGGCGCGCAAGAAGATCAGCCGGAACGATGCGGGCCAGTACGGCCGTGCGATCGCCGAGAAGAGACGGCGGCCGAGCGACGGCTTCTAGTCCGCGCATTCCGCCCGCGCATTCCGCCCGCGCATTCCGCCCGCGTCACTGGCACTGAAACCGCACCCATCCGTTTGCCGCGCGCCCGTCCCCGTTTCCATCTGGGACGGGCGCGCGTCTCGTTGCACCGGCCTTCGATGCAAGCTCGGCAAATTAGTATTCCTGCATGCGAACCGCTGCGTCAGTTCGGTCCGCTCGACGCCGTGCCTGTTCGTGCCGACTGCCCCTTTCGTTGAGTGAACGAGATGCCATTTGCGAGCCTTCGCACCCGCCTGATCCTCGTTCTGGCAGCAGCGATCATCCCGTTCGTGCTGTACATGGCCGTGACGTCGGCACAGGAGAAGAACGTCGCTGGTGCCACGCTCCGTGCCGAGGCGATGGCTCGGGCACGCACGACCGCGCGGACGCTCGACGAGCGGATGCGGACCATCAACGAGCTGCTCGATTCGGCGATGGTGCAGATCAATGCACCTGGCGAGCGCGGGCTGATGCAGCTCGCCGATTCCCGGCCGAATCCCCTCGTACGGCACCTCAGCATCGCGGTGCTCGACACGACCGGCCGACGCCGGCTGCTGTTGCTTGGCGAGGCGGCACGGGTCGACTCGATCCCGAAGGGGCGTCGCGATACGGTCGCCGCGGCGGCCAGCGGCGGACGCTCCGGCGCACTCTTCGATCGGGTGGATGAAGGCGACTCCCGGATCCCGAACGATTCGATTGCGATGATCGTGGCGCGGCCGATCCCGAAGCGCGCCCAGCCGTGCGGCTGCCTCGGTGACTCCACCGGCGTCATCGTGGCTGTCCTCTCCGACAAGGGCCTGCAGGGCTTGCTCGGCACCGATACGCTGCCCGAAGGCGCGATCGCCGTCATGCTCGGGCGCTCCGGGTCGCCACTTGGCCGCCTCGAGAAGCCGACCCGCTGGATCGACCGGTATGGCGACGAGCCCGCACTCGTGTCGGCCGGTGTCGAGCGCGAAGGGGTGTTTGCGTTGCGCGGCAAGGACGACGTGCAGCGTGCGGTCGGCTTCTCGGCACTCGAGCGGCTGCCGTGGCGCGTGTACGTTGGGCTCCCGATCTCGGCCAAGGCGGAGCGAGCGGAGCATGGCGTGCGTGATGCCGTGGCGCTCGGCGCGCTCTCGTTCGCCATCGGGATGGGTGGGATCATGCTGGTACTCGGCACCTTCCCGAGTCCGCTCAGGACGCTCACGTCCGACATCGCGCGCCTCGCCACCGGCGCACTCACGCACCGGTCCGAGCTCGCCTCACAAGGCGGAGATGCAGGGGACGCCGGCCTCGCGCTGAACGCCTTCGCCAGCGAGCTGCAGACCGAGCACGACGAAATGCAGGAGGAGCTCGACCGGGCGCTGGAGGTGTTCGAATTTTCGCCGGTCGCGATGTGGCTCACCGATGCGAGCGCTGCGAGCGCGAACAGCGGTCGTATCCGTCTCGCCAACGCGGCGGCGGCGCGGCTGCTCGGTGTCGCGGCGGGATCGCTGGTGGGGCAGCGCGACGACGAACTGCTCGACCCGGCCGCCGCACATCTCATGGCACCGATGGAGTCCGGCATGACGGCGCAGCCCGTCCGGGCCGGTCGCGCGCAGGTCCTGACGGCGGGCGGGAATCGGCGTGCCTGCACGGTGACCGTCACGCACCTCACTGGCGATGCGACCCCGATGCGGCTCGTGACGGTGATCGAGGCGTCTGCGGCGGTGACGGCCGGGACGCCGGTCGGCGCGGCAGTTGCCGAGCCGTCGGTCAGCGCGATGGTGGTCGCGGGTCGCGCCGCGCCGATCGCGGCACCGTCGCCGGTTGCCACCGCGCCGGTCGTGGCGGTGATCCCGACGGTCACGCCCGAGGCCACGGTGACGCTGACGGCTGCGTCCGGGTCCGCAGGAAGTGACGAGCCCCGTCTGGTCGGATTCGCGGGTGATGTCGCCGACGAGTTCAACGACCTGCTGATCGGCGTGGCCGGCTTCACGCAACTCGCGATGGAGAACACGCATGACGCCGACATGCAGGGCCTCGCGCTCAAGCGCATCCGTGAACTCTCGGGCCATGGCCTGACCGTTGCGCGTCAGGTGCAGTCGTTCGGTGGTCGCGCGATGGCGCTCCGTGGTGTGATCGATGTCAACGAGATCATCACGGAGGTGCTGCAGACCGTGGGCGACTCGTTGCAGCCGGAGATCGAGCTCGATTTGCGCCTCACGACGTCACCGGCCGTGGTGCACGCCGATCCGGCAATGGTCCACGATGCTGCGAATGCGCTGATCACCAACGCCCGTGAGGCGATGCCGGAAGGCGGCACGCTCACGGTGGCCACCACGTTCGTCGAGGTGCCGGATGATCGCACCGGGCAGTATGCCGCGGCACCGGGGCAGTACATCGTGCTGACGCTCGCCGACAACGGCGCCGGCATGACGCCCGACGTGCAGTCGCGGATGTTCGAGCCGTTCTTCACGACGCGATCGCGACGCGGGGCTGGACTTGGACTGGCCGCGGTGGCCGGCATCGCCCGGGCGCATGGCTGGAGCATCAGCGTGGAAAGCGAGGCGGCGGTGGGCACGGCAATCTCGATGTACATGCCCCTCGCCACCGAGGAGCGCCTGTCAGCGGTTGACGACGAGGCGATCACCGATGCGGCGCTCGAGGCGGCCTTGTCACCTGCGGTGGCCACCGCAGGGACGCAGCCCCACGAGGCCGCCTGAGACTCCCGCGGTTCAGTCCAGTCGCGCCACCACGCCGTCGCGCAGCGCGTAGCGCGTTCCGGTGACCGGATCGGCGGCAGTCCCGTCGCCGGTCAGCGGCAGGGCGAGACGCTCGCCATGCTCGCTCATCCAGCCGACGTGGCGTGCCGGCACGCCGACCATCAGCGCGTACGCCGGCACGTCGCGATGCACCACCGCCCCGGCGCCGACGAACGCGTAGGCCCCGATCGTCACGCCACACACGATCGTGCAGTTCGCGCCCAGCGTAACACCCCGACGCACGAGCGTGTCACGATACTCGTCCTTGCGTGACACCGCCGACCGCGGATTGTAGACATTCGTGAACACCACGCTCGGCCCGCAGAACACGTCATCCTCGAGCGTGACGTTGTCGTAGATGGAGACGTTGTTCTGCACCTTGCAGTTGTCGCCGATCACGACCCGGTTGCCGACGAAGACGTTCTGCCCGAACGAGCAGCGCCCCCCGATCCGCGCGCCGCTGCTGATGTGCACCCAATGCCAGACGCGGCTGCCATCGCCGATGACCGCGCCCTCGTCCACGATCGCCGTCGGATGGATGGTGACGGCCATCGTCAGTACTCCAGCGGCAGGGCGACGCGGGTGCCGTCGCGCGCACTGAGGTAGGTGGCAATCAGCAGTTCGAGGGAGTGCAGCCCCTCGCGGCCGTCGGTGTCCGGCTCCGCCTCGCCGCACAGCGCACTGAGCACGTTGTCGTAGTAGAGCGGGTGACCAAAGCCATACACCGAGGTGGTGTCGTAGCTGGCCTGTTCGACGAGTGCGTCATCGGGGGCGGAGTCGGCGAACTCCCAGTGGTCGATCCGGTTCACGGCCACGCCACCCAGGCGCACCGTTCCCTTCTCCCCGAGGATGGTGATCGAGCCTTCGAGATTCTTCGGGTAGGTGAGCATCGTCACGCTCATCGAGCCGAGCGCGCCGTTCCGCCAGCGGATGGAGAGCACGCCGGTGTCTTCGACCTCGATGCGGCGTGCCAGCGTGGCCGTATAGGCCTGCACGCTCTCGACGGGCCCGACCAGCCAGTCGAGCAGGTCGACGTAGTGACTGGCCTGGTTCATGAAGGCGCCGCCGTCGAACTCCCAGGTGCCGCGCCACGGTGCGCTGTCGTAGTAGCTCTGCGGGCGGCTCCAGAAGACGTTCACGTTGACCATGTACACCCGTCCGAAGCGCCCCTGCTGCATGGCGCGCTTCACCAGCTGGAGGGTGGGGTTGCGGCGATTCTGCTTGACCACGAAGAGGTGCACCCCGGCGGTGTCACAGGCCGCCACCATCGCCTTACCATCCTGCCAGCGTGTGGCCATCGGCTTTTCGGTGACCACATGCCGCCCGGCTGCGGCACAGGCAATCGCCTGGGCGGCGTGGAGTCCGCTGGGCGTCGCGAGGATGACCGCATCGACCGCCGGCTCGTGTGCGAGCAGCGCCTCGAGCGAGGTGAAGGGCGTCGCGCCGGTGGCTGCAGCCGTCGCCTGCAGGGGCTCGGGCGAGACATCGCAGACCGCGACCAGTTCGGCCCGGCCGGCGTGGGCGGCGATCGCGGCAATGTGGTTGGCCGAGATGCGGCCGCAGCCGACGAGTCCGAATCGGATCGGTCGCCCGGTGATCGGGCGGGCGCGGGACGGGATGACGAGCGACATGTCGGCAGGGGCGGAGTGGGGTGGTCGTCTCGTGAAAATAGCCGCCGCGTCGCCGTTTGGCTCGGTGTGGAGCACGGTGTGGAGCCCGGTGTGGAGCCCGGTGTGCAGCGCGGTGTGCAGCCCGGTGTGCAGCCCGGTGTGAATGTGAGCGCACTCCGGGGTCGGGCACGGTGACTGCCCGGCGGCTGTTATGATCACATGACGGCGCGCACCTCGCGCGCCGCGTCGCCGCGCCGGAGGACCGATGAAATTCCACACGTACACCAAGTACAACCCCGAGCTCGCGGACGCAGTGGACCTGCAGTCCCTGCTCGACGGGCTGTCGGACTTCCTGCTCCAGAGTGGCTTTGCCGAGTCGGGGGGCTTCAACCCGTACGGGAGCAGCGACGAGGATCCGGCCGACAAGTCGCTCGAGGCGCTCAAGGAAGCGATCCTCAATGCGCTCATCGAGAGCGGCCAGTTCACCCCCGAGATGCTCGAGGCGCTGCGTGGCGACGGCAGCGAGGATGCCCAGGCGAAGCTCGCCGAGCTCCTCGACCAGATCGTGCAGCGGCTGATCTCGGAGGGATTCATCAACACCGACATGCCGCCGAAGGCGATGGACTCGCACCAGCCGGTGACCGGCAAGGGCGGCCTCGCCCACGCTGCGAGCAAGGACGTGCAGTTCAACCTCTCGCAGAAGGGCATCGACTTCCTCGGCTTCAAGTCGCTGCGCAACATCCTCGGCAGCTTCGGCAAGAGCACCTTCGGCAGCCACGACACACCCTACCTCGCCACCGGCGTGGAGAGCGACGCCTGGAGCCGGCCCTACGAGTTCGGCGACGTGCTGAATCTGGACGTGAACGAGACGTTGAAGAACTCGATGATGCGCACCGGCTCGCTCGAGGTGCCGATGGACCTCGAGTACAGCGACCTGATGGTGCGGCAGTCGGAGTATCGTTCCAGTTGCGCGACGGTCCTGATGCTCGACACCTCGCATTCGATGATCCTGTACGGCGAGGACCGGTTCACGCCGGCGAAGAAGGTGGCGCTGGCCCTCACGCACCTCATCCGCACGCAGTTTCCCGGTGACACGATCCGGGTTGTACTGTTCCACGACAGCGCCGAGGAGATTCCGCTGGCCGCATTGGCCGGTGCGCAGGTGGGACCGTACCACACCAACACCGCCGAGGGGCTCAAGCTGGCGCGCCGGATCCTGATGTCGCAGAAGAAGGACATGCGGCAGATCGTGATGATCACCGACGGCAAGCCGAGTGCGCTCACCATGCCGGACGGCCAGATCTACAAGAACAGCATGGGCCTCGACATGAACGTGATCGGGCAGACGCTGAAGGAGGTGGCCGATTGTCGTCGCTCCGACATCACGATCAACACCTTCATGCTGGCGCGCGACCATGCGCTGGTGGAGTTCGTGAAGCGCGTCTCGGGGATTTCCCGCGGCAAGGCGTACTTCACCAACACCATGAGCCTGGGGCAGTTCGTGTTGATGGATTTCCTGCGCAAGAAGACGAAGCGCGTCAGCTGACGCGGCCCCGCCCGTCTCGAGGACCAGCCGCTATTCCAGCCCGCGCTTCCACCCGCGGCGCCACCCGCAGTGCCACTCGCATCAGCGCCCGCGCGCGATCACCCGCCGCCCGGGTCAGCGATGAATCGCTGCGGCGCTTCGGGCGGCTGCTGCGCGCATGGTACCGACGGAATGCGCGAGACCTGCCCTGGCGCCGGACGCGCGACCCGTATGCGATCCTCGTCTCGGAGCTGATGCTTCAGCAGACGCAGGTGCTGCGCGTGGTCCCGCGCTGGCACGAGTTCCTGGCCCGGTTTCCCACCCTGCACGCCATCGCCGCGGCCGATGTGACGCAGGTGGAGGAGGCATGGGAGGGCCTGGGCTACTACGCCCGCGCGCGCAACCTGCACCGCACGGCACGACTCGTCACGCGCGACGGCACGCACGCCGCGGCCACGCTGCCGGGCACCGCCGAAGCGCTGCGCGAGCTCCCGGGGATCGGGCGCTACACCGCGGGCGCGGTGGCGAGTTTCGCGTACGGGCAGCGCATGCCGCTGGTGGACACGAACGTGGCGCGGGTGCTCCAGCGGGTGTTCCTGCCGCGTGCCAAGCGGAAGGTCGCGGCGACGGAGCATGCGCTGTGGGAACTGGCGGAGCGATCGCTGCCCCGTGGCGCGACGGCGGTGTGGACGCACAATCAGGCGTTGATGGAAATCGGGGCGCTGGTGTGTACGGCGCGGGTGATGCGGTGTACGGTGTGTCCGCTTCGCAGCGTGTGCCGGACGTATGCGGCCGCACGACCCGCCGGCGCGGCAGAGGTCGTGACGCGCTAGTGCGTGGGGGCGCGGTAGCTCCCGTCCATCACCGCGCGCCACCACGCCTCGTTGGCCAGGAACCACTCCACCGTCTCGCGGATCCCCTGCTCGAACGTGTACGCCGGCATGAAGCCCAGTTCCGATTCGATCTTGCGCGAGTCGATCGCGTAGCGACGATCGTGCCCAGGGCGGTCGGTGACGTAGGTGATGAGACCCGCCGCCGCGCCACCCGTCGCTGCCGGCGATGAGGCAAACCGCGCGCGCAGTGACGGATCGGCCTGCAGCCGCTCGTCCACCAGCGTGCACACGAGGCGAACGATGTCGATGTTGGCCCATTCGTTGCGCCCGCCGACGTTGTACACCTCGCCCACGCGCCCGCGCGCCAGCACCGCCTCGATCGCCCGCGCGTGGTCGGTCACGAACAGCCAGTCGCGCACGTTGCGCCCGTCGCCGTACACCGGCAACGGTCGACCCTCGAGAATGTTCACGATCACCAGCGGGATCAGTTTCTCGGGAAAGTGATACGGCCCATAGTTGTTTGAGCAGTTGGTGATCGTCACCGGCAGGCCGAACGTATGGTGGTACGCCCGCACCAGGTGATCCGAGCCCGCCTTGCTCGCGGAGTATGGGGAGTTCGGCTGATACGGCGTGGCTTCGTGAAACGCCGGGTCATCCGGGCCGAGCGATCCGTACACCTCGTCGGTGGAGACGTGGTGGAACCGCACCGGGCCCGCCACTGCCTGCTCCTGCTGCCACACCTGCCGCGCCGCCTTGAGCAGTTCGTGCGTACCCACCACATTCGTCGTCACGAAGGCATCGGGGCCGGTGATCGACCGGTCCACATGCGATTCCGCCGCGAAGTGCACGATCGTGTCGAGCCCATGGTCGCGCAACAGCTGCGCCGCGAGACCCGGCGCACCGATCTCTCCGTGCACGAAGCTGAAGCGAGGATCGCGCTCCACGTCGGCCAGGCTCGCACGGTTGCCAGCGTAGGTCAGCGCATCCAGCACCACCACCCGCCCCTCGTCGTGCGTGGCGAGCCAGTGGCGCACGAAGTTCGAGCCGATGAAGCCGGCGCCGCCGGTGACGAGCAGCTCAGGCACCGGGCAGTTCCTCGAGCATCCGTCGGAGGGAAATGCGCCAGTGCTGCGGCGTGACCGCCAGCAGGCGCGTGGTCTCCGTGGTATCCAGCACAGCGTACGATGGACGCTGGGCGGGCGTCGGGTATTCGACCGCGCGAATCGGCGTGACCCGGGTTCGACGGTGCAGCAGTCCGCTGCTCGCGCCCTCCTCCTCGATCGCGACCGCGAAGTCGTACCAGCTCGCCGCGCCACTGTCGGTCCAGTGCAGAATGCCACCAACGCGTGGTTCTGCCACCGCCGCCCACAACACGCCGGCCAGCGTCTTCGCCCACGTCGGTGTGCCCACCTGATCGGAGACCACACGCACTTCGTCACGCTCGCGCATCAGGCGAAGCATGGTCTTCACGAAGTTCGCGCCGTGCACCGAGTAGAGCCACGCCGTTCGCACCACCAACGCACGGTCTCCAAGCACATCCAGCAGCGCCGACTCGCCGTCACGCTTCGTGCGACCGTACACCGAGAGCGGATCGGTACCATCGTCGGGGCGCCATGGCCGGCCGGTGCCCGTCCCGAACACGAAGTCGGTCGAGACGTGCAGCACCCGTGCACCGTGCCGGCGCGCTGCTTCGGCGAGATGCCTCGCGCCGGCGACATTGACCGCGGTCGCCCCCGCACCATCCGACTCGGCGCGGTCGACCGCGGTGTAGGCCGCCGCATTGATGATCACCTGCGGCTCCGCAGCACTGACGGCGCGCTCCACCGAGCCGGCATCGGTGACGTCCATCGCGTCACGGGCGAGCGCGACGACGTGTACGCCGTCGGGCACACACTGCTGCAGTTCGTAACCCAGTTGCCCGGCTGCGCCCGTGATCAGCACGGTGCCCGTCATGGCAGCGTCTCGATCTCCGACAGTGCAATCCCCGCCGCATCCTTTGGCGACAGCAGCAGCGGTACGCCCTCCTCGAGCGGCCACTGCACGCCAATGGCGGGGTCGTTCCAGAGCAGCGCCCGCTCGCTCGACGGGTCGTAGTGGTCCGTAACTTTGTAGTGCAGGTCAGCCACATCAGAACGCACCACGAATCCATGCGCAAAACCCGCCGGCACCCAGAGCTGGTGATGGTTCCTGTCCGAGAGCTCGACTCCGCACCAGTGACCGAAGGTCGGCGATGACCGGCGCACATCCACCACGGCATCCCACACCGTACCCAGCGAGCAGCGGATCAGCTTGCCCTGCGTGTGCTGCAGCTGATAGTGAAGACCGCGCAGCGCGCCGCGGCCGGAGCGACTGTGGTTGTCCTGGACGAAGGCCACGTCCGCAATCTCGCGGCGGAACTGCTCGTCGTTCCAGGTCGTGAGGAAGAAGCCGCGGGCATCGGGAAATACACGCGACTCGAGCAGGAACACCCCGGGTAGCGACAATGCCGTGACCTTCACGACGCGTTCGCCTCGGCGAGCATGGTGCGCAGGTACTGCCCGTACTGCGTCTTGAGCAGCGGCGCCGCGAGCCGTTCGACCTGCGCGCCATCGATCCACCCCAGACGCCACGCGATCTCCTCAGGGCAGGCCACCTTCAGCCCCTGCCGCTGCTCGATCGTCTGGATGAATTGCCCCGCCTGCAGCAGGGAGTCGTGCGATCCCGTGTCCAGCCACGCCGTACCCCGGCCGAGCAGCTGCACCGTCAGCTCACCTTTCGCCAGGTACGCGCGGTTCACGTCCGTGATCTCGAGTTCACCGCGCGGCGAGGGGCGGATGGTTGCAGCGATGTCGCAGACCTGTGTGTCGTAGAAGTACAACCCCGTCACGGCGTAGTTCGAACGTGGCTGAGCGGGCTTCTCCTCGATCCCGACGGCGCGGCCGCTCGCGTCGAACTCCACCACGCCATACGCCGTCGGATCGCTCACCCGGTAGCCGAACACCGTCGCACCGTGCGGCACCTCGCTCGCGCGCTGCAGCGCCAGCGAGAGATCCTGGCCGTAGAAGATGTTGTCACCCAGTACGAGGCAGCTCGGGCGCCCGTCAACGAACTCGCGGCCGATGATGAAAGCCTGCGCCAACCCGTCAGGCGACGGCTGCGCCGCGTACTGCAGCGACATCCCCCACTGCGACCCATCGCCGAGCAGCCGCTGGAAGAACACCTGCTCGTGCGGCGTCGTGATCACGAGCACGTTGCGCACCTGCGCCAGCATCAGCGTCGACAGCGGGTAGTACACCATCGGCTTGTCGTACACCGGCAGCAGCTGCTTGCTCACGGCATGCGTGATCGGATAGAGGCGCGTACCCGATCCACCGGCCAGGATGATCCCGCACCGCTCCGGCCGTACGTCAGCATTGGTGCTCATCGCGACACACCGGTGTCATCACGACGCCTTGCACCTCGACGCGCTGACTGCACCTGCGGCTGCCCAGTGACGGACGTCCGTGCCCCCGTCACTTGCGGATGCTGTCCTTCTGTGCGCGCGGGAACTTGTTCGTGAGCGGATCGACGTATTCACGCTCGCCGGCGCCGATGTAGATCTGCCGCGGCCGCGCGATCTTCTGCTCCTTGTCGTCCAGCATCTCCTCCCACTGCGCCAGCCACCCTGCCGTGCGGGCCACGGCGAACAGCACCGTGAAGAAATCCGTGGGGAACGCCATCGAGCGGTAGATCAGCCCCGTGTAGAAGTCGACGTTCGGGTAGAGCTTGCGGGCGATGAAGTAGTCATCCGACAGCGCAATGCGCTCCAGCTCGAGCGCGATCTCGAGATCCTTGTCGATACCGATCTGCGCGAACACCTGGTCGGCCAGCTTCTTCACGATGCGGGCGCGCGGATCGTAGTTCTTGTACACCCGGTGCCCGAAGCCCATGAGCTTGGGGCCGCCCTTGCCGCTCTTCACCGATTCGATGAAGGCCGGCACGTGCTTCGGGTCGCCGATCTCCTTGATCATGCGCAGCACCTGCTCGTTGGCGCCGCCATGCAGCGGGCCGAAGAGTGCCGCGATCCCCGCCGACACGGCGCTGAACGGGTCGACATGGCTCGAGCCGACCGCGCGCACCGCGTTCGTCGAGCAGTTCTGCTCGTGGTCCGCGTGGAGGATGAACAGCACTTCCAACGCACGGCTGAACACCGGGTTCGCCTCGTACCGCGGCTCGCTCATGCGCGCCACCATCGAGAGGAAGTTCTCGCCGTAATTCAGCTGGTTGTCGGGGTAGATGATCGGCAACCCCTTCACGTGCCGGTACGCGAACGCCGCCAGCGTCGGAAGTTTTGCCAGCAGACGGATCACCGAGATGTAGCGCTCCGTCGGGTCGAAGACGTTGTGTGCCGACGGGTAGAAGCTCGACAGCGCCGCGACCGACGAACAGAGCATCGACATCGGGTGTGCATCGTACCGGAAGCCCTCGAGAAACTTCCGGATGTTCTCGTGCACGTAGGTGTGGAACGTGATGTCGTGCACCCAGACGTCGTACTGCGGCTGCGTGGGCAGCTCGCCGTGACGCAACAGGTACGCGACCTCGAGAAACGTCGCCTTCTCGGCCAGCTGCTCGATCGGGTACCCGCGGTAGCGCAGGATGCCCTTGTCACCGTCGATGAACGTGATCGCGCTCTTGCAGCTCGCGGTGTTCATGAAGGCCGGGTCGTAGCTGAGCAGCCCGAACTCACCGGGCTCGCCACGCGTCACCTGCTTCAGGTCCGCAGCACGCACGTACGTGTCGCCTTCGGCGCCCTCGGTCGTGATCGGCGCACTGTACGCGGTGCCGGTGCGGCTGTCGCGGAGCTCGAGGGTGCCACCGGCGGTCGTTTCACTCATCCTGCGACTCTCCAACCTGAAGGTTCCGGCGCCGGCGAATCCCGGGTGCCATGCCTGCCCAACCGTGACGGTCACGTCCGCCAGACTGCGCGACGGCTGATGTCGCACAGCTGCGTTGCGCTGCCCAGAACCTAATCGCGTGCCGTGCCCTTCCCGCCGCGCCGACCGAGAGCAGCCGGAGCCGCCGATTGTCGCCGGCAGTCGCGCCCTCCATCTTCCGGCCCGGCGTGACGCGGCGAGCCTTCCGCCAGTCCAGCCAGACGGGTCAGTTCGCCCGCCACTTCCCGGGCGCTTCGTCGGCCAGACCCGCCCGCCTCCATTCCGGATACTGATCGCCATGTGCGGGATCGCTGGTTTCCTCGGTGCGCCGCCACAGGGCAGCCCAACGCAGTCCGTCCGCCTGATGACGGACGCCATCGCGCATCGCGGACCCGACGCCGACGGCGCCTGGTGTGATGCCGAGGCCGGCATTGCCCTCGGCCATCGCCGCCTCTCGATCATCGACCTCTCGCCGTGCGGCGCTCAGCCGATGCCCTCGGCCAGCGGTCGCTATGTCGTCGCCTTCAATGGTGAAGCGTACAACTACGCCCCGATCCGCACCGAACTGGAGTCCGCCGGCTACCCGTTCCGCGGTCTGAGCGACACGGAGGTGCTGCTCGCCGCGTTCGACCGTTGGGGCATCGAGGACGGCATTCCCCGGTTTGCCGGCATGTTCGCCCTCGCGATCTGGGATCGACAAGAGCGCAGCCTGTGGCTGGTCCGCGACCGGCTGGGCGAGAAGCCGCTCTTCTTCGGCAGGGTTGCGGGCGCCTGGCTTTTCGGCTCGGAGCTGAAGGCGCTGCGCGCCTTCCCGGGCTTCGCCGCCGAGTTCGACATCGCCGCCGTGTCGCAATTTTTGCGATATGGATACATCCAGGCGCCCTCGACCATCTACCGTGGCGTCAGCAAGGTCCGGCCGGGAACGATGGTCGAGATTCGCCAGGGCAAGCAGCCCCGCGAGGTGACCTATTGGTCGGCCGAGTCTGCGGCCCGGAAAGGGTTGGCCGATCCGCTCATCGGCAGCCCCGACGAGATCGCGACGGCCCTCGAGACGATCCTCAGCCCCGTCGTCCGGGACGAGATGATGGCCGACGTACCCCTCGGCGCCTTCCTCTCCGGCGGCGTCGACTCGTCGCTGATCGTGGCGCTGATGCAGGAGCAGTCGTCGCGACCGGTGCGTACGTTCACCATCGGCTTCGATGACCCGCGCTTCAACGAGGCCGGATTCGCGAAGGAGGTCGCCGCGCACCTTGGCACGGAGCACACCGAGCTGATCGTCCGCGGCGACGACGCGATGGAATTCGTCTCCCGCCTGCCCGAGCTCTACGACGAGCCGATGGCCGACTCGTCGCAGCTTCCGACGCTGCTCGTCTCGCGCATGACGCGGCAACACGTGACCGTCGCGCTCTCGGGCGACGGCGGTGACGAGCTGTTCGGCGGCTACAGCTGGTACCGAAACCAGGGTACCGGCGACCGACTGTCCGCTGCGCCGGGTGCGCTCCGCCGACTGGTCGGGTCGGTGCTGCGCAGCATCCCCGATCCGCCCCCCGACTTTCTCGCTCGCGCCATCGCCGGCGGCACCGGCGAGCGACCCGCCAACGCCCTCACGCGCCTCGGCGAGACGCTCGGCGCCACCACCGGCCACGCTGCCTACATGACGACGCTCGCGCAGACCGTCGCCCCCGCCGACCTGCTGCGCGAGGAGTATCGCGCGCGCGGCGGCTCGGGGACGCTCACGGGGCCGTGGCTGGGTGATGACCGCAGCATCGAGTCGCGGATGCTCTTCGACACCGTCAGCTACATGCCCGACGACATCCTCGTCAAGGTCGACCGCGCCGCGATGGCCTTCAGCCTCGAGACCCGCGCCCCGCTGCTCGACCATCGGGTCTTCGAGTTCGCGTGGCGGGTGCCGTTCGAGGCGAAGATGATCGCGGGCGTGGGCAAGCAGCCGCTGCGGAACCTGCTGTACCGCAAGGTGCCGCGGGCGCTCATCGAACGACCGAAGCGCGGCTTCGCGGTGCCGCTCGCCGCCTGGCTGCGCGGTCCGCTGCGCCCGTGGGCGGAGGAGTTGCTCACCCCCCAGTCGATCAACGAAGCTCAGTTGCTGGATGTCGCGCGCGTCCGGCGGCTCTGGTCACAGCACGTTGGCGGACTGGCCGATCATGCCACCCGACTCTGGTCGGTGTTGTCGCTGCTGGCCTTCCTGCGGGCGCAGGCGTCGCCAGCCGCGCGTGCCAGATCGGCCTGAATCCCGGCAAGAGTCGGCGTTTGCGCACTCTGCAATCACTATCGGGTCACTATCGGGTCACTCTCGCGTTGCAGGCGTGACACGGAGCGGCACTCGCCGAGCCAGGCTTCTCGCTGCTGACGGACTCGTCAGCCCGAAATTTGCACGGCGACGGTCTGATGTATTACCCCCCCCACCGCAGCAGGTCGCCCCACCACCGACCCGCGCGCGCCGTCCAGCCGCAGTCCTGTGGCGCCATGGGTCCATCAATGGAGACCCCCGGGGGCGAACCGCTCGCGCGGTCGAAGCCGTCACGCTCGAGCGAACGTGGGGTCGTCCTGTTGCAGCCGTCAGCGATTGCTGCTGCGGGCACCCCGTCACATTCGTATCCTCCAGACGGGGGTCTGCGTCTCTGATGGCGTAGATTGGCTGTCGTGCGACGGGCCCATCGCAGCTTGTCGGCGGCGCCTCGTTTTTCGCCTCCCTGGTTTTTCGAGCCCCTGCCTCGTTCTCATGCCTACACTCGACTCGATCGACAGCACCGTCGCCGACCAGCACGCGGCCGAAGTCCGCGCCGGCGGACGCTTCACCTTTGGCGAGAACTGGAAGTCCTTTCTTCGCACCGTGGACGAATCGCGGATCCAGGAGTCGATCGCCGCTCTGCAGCAGATGCTCGGTGTCACCACGCTCGAAGGGATGCGTTTCGTCGACATCGGCTCCGGCAGCGGCCTCTCCAGCCTCGCCGCGCATCGCCTTGGCGCCGACGTGACATCGTTCGACTACGATCCGTCCTCCGTCGGCTGCACGCTCGAGATGCGGGAGCGCTACGCGAAGGACAGCCCGCGCTGGCGGATCATGCACGGCTCGGCACTCGACCCCGCCTACCTTGCCACGCTCGGCACGTTCGACGTGGTCTACTCCTGGGGTGTGCTGCACCACACCGGCGCCATGTGGCCGGCAATCCACAACGTCCTGCCGATGGTCGCCCGCGACGGCCTGCTCTTCCTCGCGCTCTACAACGATCAGGGTGTCTGGTCCAGGCGCTGGTTGAAGATCAAGCAGGTGTACTGCTCCGGCGTGGTCGGGCAGCTCGCGGTCTCGTCGGTCTTCATTCCCTGGTGGACATTTCGCAGCGCGCTCGGCGACGTCGTCCGTGGACGTGCTCCGTGGCACAGCATTGCCACCTACGGCAAAAACCGCGGCATGAGCGCATGGCACGACTTTCATGACTGGCTGGGCGGCTACCCGTTCGAGGCCGCCAAGCCCGAAGGCATCATCCTGCCGATTCAGAAGGCAGGCTTCGTGCTCGAGAATCTCAACACGCAGTACGGCTCCGTCGGCTGCGTGGAATACGTCTTCCGCAAGGCGACGTCGGCGGTGTGGGCGCCGCCGTCAGACGATGGAACCGGGCAGGGCAGAGCGTAAATTGCATGTGCGCGGCGCTCAGCGTGTCCGCGCGACGGTCCCCTCGGTTCATTGGAGCTTTTCCCGGATGTGCGGTTTCGTCGGATTCCTTTCGCTGCCTGGCCAGCAGCCCCCCGAGGCGCGCTGGCTCGAGCGCATGAGCGACGTCATCGCCCACCGGGGTCCCGACGATAGCGGGACGTACGTGGACGGACAGGTCGGTCTGGGATTCCGGCGGCTCTCGATCCTCGACCTGTCGTCTGCAGGCCACCAGCCGATGCTGACCCCCGATGCGGCGCAGGCGATGGTGTTCAACGGCGAGATCTTCAACTACGTCGAGCTCCGACAGGAACTGGCCGCTCTCGGACACCAGTTCAGCTCTTCCGGAGACTCCGCCGTGCTGATGGCCGCCTACCGCCAATGGGGCACGCGGTGCGTCGAACGGCTCGTGGGCATGTTCGCGTTCTGCGTCCACGACCGCGCACGCGGCGCGATCTTCTTCGCCCGCGACCGCTTCGGCGTGAAGCCGCTGTATCTCCTGCGCACGCCGCGCGGCATCGTCTTCGGATCCGAGCTGAAGGCCATCCGTGCCTCGGGGCTCTGGGATGGTCGCCTCAACGAGGATCGCTTCGCCTCGCTGCTGGTGCATCAGCGCACCGACCTTCTGCCCGAAACCGACGAAACGTTTCTCGCCGGCGTGGTGCAGTTCCCGGCCGCGCACACGCTCGACATCAGGATGGACGGCGCCGAGACGATGCGCCGGTACTGGTCCCTGCCCGACCGCACCGCGTCGGCGCCTGCCGATCCGGTGGCCGAGTTCGGGCGTCTGTTCGATGACTCGATGCGGCTGCGCATGCGTGCCGACGTGCCGGTCGGCGTGATGCTGTCCGGTGGCATGGACTCGAGCAGCATCGCCTGCGCGATGGCGACGATCGTCGGCGATCGGGCCACGCGACCGGAACCGCTGCACGCGTTCTGCTACGAGTCGGAGGACTTCGACGAATCGCAGCAGCTCGCCGACACGGTCGCACAAACAGGTGTGGAGGTGCACCGGTACCGTCCCGATCCGGCCGCAGTGTGGCACGAGATGCCGCGCGCGCTCTGGCATCACGATGAGCCGATCCACAGTGCGAGCGTGCTGATGGGCTTTGGCCTCTATCGCACCGCCGCCGATCACGGCATCCGCGTCGTCCTCGGCGGACAGGGGGCCGACGAGACGATCGGCGGTTACGGTTACCTGTTCGACCATCTGCTGGTGACGCATGCCGCCGCGGGTCGCGTGGATCGTCTCTGGGCCGACTCCGGCGCACTTGCCGCGGGGGGTGCGGTCACGCGCGGTGCCCTGCTCTCGAGGACGATGCGGCGCATGCGCGCGCACCTGCTCGCCGGGAACCCGTCGTATCGACGGGTCGCCGCCGGTCGCCGGCTGGCCGAGGCACCGGGGTGGAAATACGTGAGCACGTCGTTCGGTGCCCGCGCCACGCCTGGCGCCGACTCCGCAGGGCCGCAGGACCTGCACAGCAAGCTCATCGCCGCCGCCACGAACGCACCGCTGCCCTGCTACCTCCGCGCCGAGGATCGCAACTCCGCCGCGCACTCGGTCGAGGCGCGCGTGCCGTTCCTCGATCACAGGCTGGCCGAGTTCTGCGTTGCGCTACCACCGCAGTGGCAGATGCGCGACGGATGGAACAAGTATGTGCTGCGCGAGGCGATGCGCGGGCGCATCCCCGAGTCGGTGCGGGCGCGCCGCGTCAAGTTCGGATTCCCGACGTCGGTACGGCGCTGGTTTGCCGGGCCGCTGGCGGCGTCGGCGCGCGCGCTCATCCTCGACGGGCCGCTCCGCGGCACCGGCTGGTTGCAAATGGATCGCGTCGAGTCAGCGCTCGACCGCCACGTACGCGGTGACGGTGACCACTCCAACCTGCTCTTCAACGCCGCGCAATTGAGTCATTGGCTCACCATGCACCAGGGCGGCTGGCAGCGCCCGTGATACGCTCGTCCCGTCCGCACCGGTTTTGCGCCGGGACGTTCAACGGGACGCGAACGCGACGCGGAGGGAGCGCAGCTGGGCCGGTCGTACCACCCCGATCGCCAGCGCGAACGCGGGCACCGTGAGCAACGCCAGCGTGCGCAGCGCGATGCCGCTGACACTCAGCGACGAGGGCAGCACCGTCTCACCCAGCACCACCAGCACCATCGCCCACGCCAGCACCGCCGCGCCGCGACCCACCGGATACTCGATGTAGTAGACGTGCCGCGAGCGGGCGAGCAGGATCGCCGGCTGAGTGCCCTGACCCACCAGCGTCGCGATCGCCGAGCCGACCATGCCGTAGCGCGGCACCAGCAGCGCATTCAGTGCGATCGTCACCGCGGCCGCGACACCGACCGCGATCGCCGTCGGACGAGACGCACGCGCGATCGAGTAGCCGATCGTCACCACCGACCCAAGTCCCATCAGCACGTAACTCATCGCCATCGTCCCAACCACCTCGCTGGCCCGGTCATACGACGGCGTGGCGAAGATGCGAATTGCGATCGGCGCGAACAGTGACAGCCCTGCGACCGCGAATGCCCCGCCGACACAGTACCCGAGGAACGCCGTCGCGTACGTGGTGTGCGCATCGCTTTCCTGATGAATCGAGAGTGCGAATGGCGACCACGCCTGCTGAAACGCCCACACGGCCATCGTCATGAACGACGCAATCGACACGCCGATGCTGAACACCCCCACAGCGGCCGTGGACACGTAGCGCTGGACGAAGAAGCGATCCACCGAGCCGACGACCCACACCGCGATCGCGGCCGGAATCAGCGGGGTGCTGTAGCGAAGCATCACGCGCAGCAGCGCCGCGTCGAAGTAGCGAGGCAACATTGCCCCCCCCGCCATCCGCAGTGCCACCACCAGGGCCACGGCCCCGCTCACCACCTGCGCCATGTAGAGGCCGAACAACCCCTGCTTGAACCCGGCCACCAGAACGAAGGTGAGGGTGATCTGGAAGAGGGTGGTTCCCGTCACGAATCCCACCGTCGCCCACGCGCGTCGCTGCATGCGCAGCCACGTCATGCCGACCGACGACGCCACGCTCAGCGGCAGCGTCAGCGCCACCATGCGCAGCCACGGCGCCAGCGTTACGCCCCCGCTGATCCACTGCGACACCATCTCGCTGCCGAAGCCCAGCACAGCCGCGGCACACGACGCTGTGGCGAAGTGCGTCCACGCCCACGTGGCGAACGGACGACGTCGTCCCGCCTCGTCCGTGGCATCGACGAACCAGCGCCCCGCCGCCTGATCCAGCGCCAGCGCCGAGAAGCTC
>Ga0105048_10006290_pt1 | contig 19136 bp, 15 predicted proteins | sample MAT05_FD_78382 | JGI IMG/M metagenome (GOLD analysis project Ga0105048, IMG submission 78382) | Freshwater microbial communities from Lake Fryxell liftoff mats and glacier meltwater in Antarctica - MAT-05 | ecosystem: Environmental > Aquatic > Freshwater > Ice > Liftoff microbial mat | place... | reverse complement strand
TTGCGCCGGCTGGCGCTTGACACGCTGAACCACGGTGAACAGCGCAGCCTGCGCCATGCGGTGCTGGATGCGCTGGTGCAGGAGGTGGGCGAGACTTGCAACTTCACCACGCTGGACGGTGCCGAGGTGGTCTACCTCGACCGCGTGGAAGCACGCTGGCCGCTGCGCCTGACGCTGGACGTGGGCTCGCATGTGCCGCTGCACTGCACCGCCAGCGGCAAGCTCTTTTTGGCCCACATGGCGCCGGCGCGCCGTGACGCCCTGCTGGCCCAGCTGGCGCTGACGGCGATGACGCCGCGCACGCGCACCGAGGTGCCGGTGCTGCGCGCCGAGTGCGAGGCCATTCGTGCGCGCGGTTACAGCACGGACGACGAGGAATACATCACCGGCCTGATGGCTGTGGCGGTGCCGGTGTTCGACGACAGCGGGCAGGTGCGCGCCGCGCTGGCATTGCACGCGCCCAGCGCGCGCATGCCGCTGCAAAGCGCGGTGGCGCGCTTGCCGGCGCTGCAGCAGGCTGCGGCGCGCATGGCGGCGCTGCTGTGAGCAGCGCTGTGGCGCTGACCCTGCTGCGCCAACGGCGGGATACCGCGCCGGCATGAGCATCGCTCTCGTCGTCTTCGACTGGGCCGGCACGCTCGTCGACCACGGCAGCCGCGCTCCTATGGAAGCCTTTTTGCAGGCCTTCGACGCCGAGGGCCTGCCCATCACCGAGGCGGTGGCGCGCGCGCCCATGGGGGCGCACAAGCTCGACCATGTGAAAGAGATCCTGGCCCTGCCCGAGGTGGCCACGCGGCTGCCGGCGCACTTGGCGGCGCTGCCGGCTGAGGCGCGTGCCGACCGTCTGTACCGTCGCTTCACCGAGCACCTGTTAAAGCTGCTGCCGCGGCACGCCGCGCCCATCGCGGGCGTGCCGCAGGCGCTGACCATGCTGCGTGAACGCGGCATCGCCATCGGCAGTTGCAGCGGCTACACGCGGGCGATGATGGACAGGCTGGAGCCGCTGGCCCGCGCATCCGGTGTCGACCCCGACCTGGTGGTGTGCGCCGACGAGGTGCCTGCTGGTCGGCCGGCGCCCTGGGCCTGCCACCGCATTGCGGCGCACTTCGGCATCTACCCGCTGAGCCGGGCCTTGAAGGTGGGCGACACACCGGCCGACATCGCCGAGGGCCGCAACGCCGGCATGGCCACGCTGGGCATCACCGCCACCGGCAACGAGGTGGGCCTGTCGGCCGACGCGTTGGCCGCGCTGTCGCCGGCCGAACGCGCAGCGCGCTTGCGGGCCGCGCGCGAACGGTTGGCCGGCGCCGATGCCTGGCTGGAGAGCGTGGCCGATTTGCCGGCCTGGTTGGCGGACCAACCGGAGCGCTAGCAGGCGAGAAGGCCGCAAGAGGTGCCTGTCGGTCCGGCAGGCCTCTACAGTCGCCGATTTCGGGCGGCGGAGAGCGGTGGATGGAGAAGATCGACGCGCTGGTGGTCGGCGCCGGCGTGGTGGGCCTGGCGGTGGGCCGGGCGCTGGCACAGGCGGGGCTGGAGACCATCGTCACCGAGGCTGCAGGCGGCATCGGCCAAGGTGTCAGCTCACGCAACAGCGAAGTTGTCCACGCCGGCCTGTATTACTCGCCGGGCTCGCTGAAGGCGCGTTTGTGCGTGCGTGGCAAGGCCCTGCTGTATGCGTTTTGCCAGGCGAATGGCGTGCCTCACCGCGCCTGCGGGAAGCTGGTGGTGGCCACCGCGCGTGATCATCCGGATCAGCCCGATCAACATGCGGCGCTGCAAGGCCTGGCACAGCGCGCGGCGGCCAACGGCGTGCCTGCCGAACTGTGGAGCGCCGCACAGGCACTGGCGCTGGAGCCGGAACTCGCCTGCACCTCGGCGCTGTGGTCGCCCACCTCCGGCATCGTCGACAGCCACGCGCTGATGCTGGCGCTGCAGGGCGAGATGGAAGCCGCAGGCGGCGTGCTGGCGCTTCGTTCGCAGGTGGTGAGCGCCGTGTTCCGCGCCGGCCAGCCCGCCCGCGTGCAGGTGCGCACGCATGACGGCGAAGAGTTCGAGATCGAGGCGCAGCGCGTCGTCAACGCCGCCGGCCTTCACGCCTGCGCGCTGGCACGGCGCTTCGAGGGCCTGGCGGCAGAACACGTGCCGCAGCCGCGTTTCGCCAAAGGCAGCTACTTCACGCTGGCCGGCCGCACGCCGTTCAGGCACTTGATCTACCCGGCCCCCGTGGATGCCTGGCTGGGCGTGCATGTGACGCTGGACATGGCAGGCCGGGCGCGCTTCGGGCCTGACCTGGAATGGCTCGACACGACCGTGCCGGAAGGCATCGACTACGCCGTCGACCCGGCGTGCGCTCGGCCCTTCGAGGCTGCGATACGCCGCTACTGGCCCGGCTTGCCCGCAGAAGCCTTGCAGCCCGCCTACAGCGGGGTGCGACCGAAGATTCACGGCCCTGGCGAGCCTGCGCCCGACTTTCGCATCGACGGCCCGGCGCGGCACGGTGTGGCGGGGCTCGTGAATCTCTTCGGCATCGAGTCGCCGGGGCTGACCTCGGCCATGGCCATTGGCGAGTGGGTGGCACAGCTTCTGGACCCGCGCTGACAGCGCTTGCGCTGCGGTGAAGGCTCCTGCCGCGAAGCGACTGACGCCAAAAGAAAAAAACGGCCCCGAAGGGCCGTTTTGACGTGCGGAGAGGCCAGGCGCCTCGGAAAAAACTCAGGCCTTCTTGGCCCAGGCGCTGCACCAGCCGGGGCCGGCCACTTGCTTGGCGCCGAACAGCGGGCAGCCACCCCAGGGGTCGGTAGCTTTGCCTTGATACAGCGCGCAGTTGTTGCACCTCTGGTCGTTCGTGTGCTTGGGGTACTTCTTGGTGTCGACTTTCTTGGTGTCGTGCAGATAACCCAGTGCAACCGCTTGTGGGTCTTTCTCGTCCAGCTTGGCCTGGGCGTGAGCCTGGGTGGTGGCCATCACGGTGCCGGCAGCAGCGACTTGCATCAGGAAGGTACGACGGGTGTTTTGCGACATGGAAAAGGGTCTCCGGGGTTGGGAATGGAATCTTGTCAACGCATCAGGGCGCTGTCACGGTGACACCGAGGCAGGTATTGCACCGGCCCAGGCCGCGCAGGCGCGGGTCTGGCTTGCCGTCACCGGTCTTGAAGTTGGCGTGGCAGCGAATGCACACGTACATTTTCGAGCTCGACATCATCGGCCGCACGCCGGGCTCGGCGTTGGGCCGTGCGGCCGTGTACTCGGCCTGCGTCTGGCGAAGCTTGGGCCCGCTGGGGGTTTCCGGAACGGGAGGCGTGCGGCGAGTGGTCATAGCAGATGTTGGCCGGGGTGTGCGGCCCCGATCGTCGCGAAGCGCGTATTGTCCCTCGAAAATGCCGCGTCTTGTAGGAGGGCATGCCATAGGCGACTAGAGCGCTGGCCCTTCAATCGCGGTGGGGGCGACCGCTGCGCGATTCGGCGTTCAGCGCGGCGCCGGGAAGTCGGGCACGCGCACGGTGCAGACGATGCCACGCGGCTGGTTTTCGGCCCAGGCCACCTCGCCGCCCAGCAGCTTGACGCGCTTGCGCACACCGCCCAGGCCCAGGCCGTGGGCCCAGGCTGCAGGCGCGCGGCCGTCGCCGTCATCGGCCACCTGCAGGCGCAGCAGCGGGCCGTCGAGGCGGAGGTCGACCTCCACGTGCGTGGCATGACCGTGGTACAGCGCATTGCTGACGAGTTCACGCAGCACGCGTGTCAGCGCCGACCACTGCACCACGGTGAGTCGGCGGTCGTGGTCGACATGAAGTCTCCAATCCAGCCTCGCCCGGGCCACCTGCAGGCGCTGCGTCAGATCGGCCTTCCATTCGCCTGCGGCGTGCGACAAGCGGTGCTCGGTCGCGGCCAGGCCCCGCGTCAGCGTCTTCAGATCTTGCAGCGTGTGGCGGATGTAGTCTTCCATCTCGCGCGTCTGCGCCTGATACATCAACGTCAGCAACCGGGCGCCGATGTCGTCGTGCAGGTCCTGCGCGATGCGCTGGCGTTCTTCGAAGCGGCCGCGCTCCACCGCCGCGTCGTAGGCGACAGCGCGCCGCAGTTGTTCGACCACGCGGTCGGCCAGGCGTGCATCTTCCACCGTGAACAGCCGCTGGCCGCGCTGGGCGTGGCGAAGCACCAGCGCACGGCTGTGCGTGGCGGCAACGCCGCCCGCATCGTCGCTTTGGCGCATGGGCACCACCAGCGCAGAGCCTCCGCCGAGCAGGCGGGCGCGCACCGGCACGCGGTCCACGGCCTGCACCTCCAGCGGATCGAAGAGCTCGCGCATCAGTTGCGTGAGCAGTTGCGGGTAGCGCTGCGGGCGGGCCTGCAACTCGCGCGCGGCGCGATAGAGGTGGTCGAAAGTGCGCTCTGTGCTCAGCACGCTGGAGCCGATCAGGTGTTGCAGCACCCACTGCCGCGCTGCGGCGTAGAGACCCAGACCGATGAACACCGCCACCGCCAGCGAGGTGAAGGCGCTGAGCGAGAACACCGCGACAAACAGCAGGTCGAGCGACGTGACGATGGTGCTGACCCCGGCCAGCAGGGCGAATTCGCGCAGCAGCTGGCGCCGGCGGGCAAGAAACGGCGTCAGCAGCAGCAAGTACGTGAGGAACAGGTACCAGGCGGTCGAGGCGGCAGCCGCCACTGCGCGGGCGGTGGAACCACCGGCGTTCGCGCCCAGAGCCACCGCCAGCGTCACCAGTGCCAGCGATGCGAGCGCTGCGGTGGCCATGCGGCGCAACACCAGCCCGTGGGCATCGGGGTGCTGGCGCTGGCTGGAGTGCGCCACGGCCAGCGCCGCGGCGCCCAGCAAGAGGCAGGCACCCTGGGCCAGCCACCACAGCGGCAGGCCTGTGCCCACCGCGACGGCCAGCCACCAGGCGGGCAGGGCGGCCCAGGCGAGCAATGCCACGCCCGGAAACCTCGGCGAGCCTCGTGCGCCCTCAGGGCGCAGCGCGAAGGTGTGCACGGCCGCCGCTGCGGTGCACAGGTCGAGCGTGGCGCGCACGGGCAGGTCGCTCGTCATCGCGCCCATGGGCGAGCCCAGCCCGTTGGCACTTGCCAGCGCGATGAAGACCAGGTTGCCGGCCTGGCACAAGGCCATCACGACGAACAGCGCATTGCGCGGCTGCGGCTTCGACACCATCAGCACCACGGCAAACAGGTACAGCAGCAGCGCCAAACCATTGAGCGGCCAGAAAACCCAGCCCAGCCCCGCGTAGCCGCGTGCGGCCACCGCGGCCTCGCGCAGCGTGCCGTCGGCCGTGTGCAGCTGAACAGAACCTGCGCTGCGCGCGAGCAGCTGTGCCAAGGCCTCGTGCTGGTGCAGCTGGCGGTCGCGCAGGGTGTCGTCGACCTGCCAGCGCGGCCAGCGGTGCAGCAGCAGCGCGTCCACCGCGAGCGGGGCTTCACCCTGCAGGCCGATGCCCACCACGGTCAGGGGTTGGCTGGCACCGGGACGTGCCGGCTGTTGAGAGCCTGGCGACTCTCGCGAGTCTCGCGACTTTGGCAACTCTCGCACCACGAGTGCACCGTCAGCGCCTGCCATCCATTCGCCGCCGACCTGCGGTGTGGCGGCCAGCCAGCGGGCCAGCGCGAACACGACCAGACAACCCAGCACGGCGGCGGCGATGAGCGCCTGGCGCCGCCAGCCGAAGGCGGTTCCACCGACGTCGGTGCTGTGCTCGAAGGCGCTGGCCTCGAAGAGCGAATCGCGCGCGGCACGTCGCGTGTTCGGGGTGGCGGGCTCGCCCATCGCGGGTGGGCCGTGTGCCTTCACAGACGTTCAGCCGGCGCTGGCCGGCACGCCGCTCACACCAGACCTTGCTTGCTGGCCAGCACGGCGGCTTCGGCGCGGCTGCTGACGTTGAGCTTCTTGTAGATGGACTTGATGTGGTCGTTGACGGTGAACCACTTGATGGCCATCAGGCTGGCGATTTCCTTGATCGTGAAGCCCTTGCTCAGGTAGGTGAGCACCTCGCTCTCGCGCGGGGTCAAGCGCTCGTGGTCGAGCACCTTCTCGATGGGCACCGGCTTGCTGGTGGTGAAAGGCGTGACCATGAACCCCGAGTCGGGCGCCGGGCTGTCGGCGCCACCGGGCCTGAAGTGCGTGAGCAGGCGCCGTGCGATGGCGGGCGACAACGGCGGCTGGCCGCGCACGATCTTCTGCAGCTCTTCCACCAGCACCTCGAAGCGGTCTTCCTTCAGCAGGTAACCGTCGGCACCGCATTGCAAGGCCGGGAACAGGTGGTCGTCGTCGCTGTACAGCGTGGTGACGATCTTGGTGGCCGGGTAGTGCGAAAGCTCGGCCAGCAATTCCATGCCGCTGCCGTCGGGCAGTTCCAGGTCGACCATCATCAGCTTGAAAGGGTCGACGCCATGCAAGCCCTGCGAGCCGCCCGTCAGGCTGATGTGGCGGCGCGCCGTTTCCAGGTCGCCGGCTTCGGTGATGGTGATGGCGTCGCTGAAGCTTTCGCGCACCACGCGGCAGAGAAAGCTGCGCGCCACCGGGTTGTCTTCGAGGATCAACACCTTGACGGTCATCTTGGTTTCTCCGTGCCCAGTCCAGCCCAGCTCGGCATGCTAGCGCGGAAACCCTTGCGGCCCGCAGTTCGTGACGCCCCCTTACGGGTTGACCAGCAGCAGTTTGCCCAGCACCTGGCGCGAGCCCATGCGGGCATAGGCGGCCTTCAGTTCGCTCATCGGCAGGGTCTGGTCGATCACGGGCTTGATCTTGCCTTCGGCATACCAGCCGGCCAATTGCTGCAGGGCCTGCTGGCTGGCCTTGGGTTCGCGGCGAACGAAATCGCCCCAGAACACACCCATGACCGAAGCGCCTTTCAGCAGCGCCAGGTTCCACGGCAGGGCGGGGATGGCGCCGCCGGCGAAGCCCACCACGAGGTAGCGGCCACGCCAGGCGATGCTGCGGAACGCGGGCTCGGCGAGTTCTCCGCCCACGGGGTCGTAGACGACGTCGGGGCCTTTGCCGTTGGTGAGTGCCTTCAGTGTCTCGCGCAACTGGGCGAGGTTGTCGCCACCGTAGTTCAGCGTCGCGTCGGCACCCAGCTCGGCCAGGCGTGCGCACTTTTCATCGGTGGACGCCGCGGCGATCACCTTCGCCCCCGCGGCCTTGGCGATCTGCAGCGCTGCGGTGCCCACACCGCCACCCGCGCCCAGCACCAGCACGGTTTCGCCGGGCCGCAACTGCGCGCGGTCGATCAACGCGTGGTGAGAGGTGCCGTAGGTGAACGCAAAGGCCGCGCCGTCGGTGACGACGAAACCCGGCGGCAGCGGAATGACGCTGGCCGCCGGCACCACGGCGTGCGTGGCAAAGCCGCCGTGGCTGCCGATGGCGGCCACGTTCATGCCGGGTTGCAGGTGCAGCACGCCGTCGCCCACGGCTTCCACCGTGCCTGCGAATTCGGAGCCCGGTGCAAACGGCAGCGGCGGTTTGACCTGGTACTTGCCTTGCACCGTCAGCAGGTCGGGGAAGTTCAGGCTGGCGGCGCGGATGGCGATGCGCACCTCGCCGGCCCGGGGTTCGGGCGTGGGCAGTTCCTGCCAGCTGAGGGCATCGACGCCGTCGAGGGTGGTGCAAAGCCAGGCGTGCATGGCGGTTCTCCAAGGTGGGCCCGGGCACGACGCCCGCAGCGCGCGCATCATAAGCAGCGGAACACGCGGGATGCGAAGCAGAGCGCGTCGCCGTCGCGACGCGCTCGCCTGCCGGTCTGGCCAGACCTTGGGGACTACAGGCCCAGACGCTGCAACGGTGCAGCCAGGGCCTGGCGCAGCGTGTCGATGCTGTCGGCCAGGTGGATGCCAGTGTCGCTGTCTGCGCGCACGCCGCGCGCTTGCGCGGCCTCGAGTCGCGTCAAAAGCCGGCCCGCATGCACGCGCGTCAGCCCGCGTGCGTCGGCACGTGCAAACGGCGAGGTGCGCAGCAAGGCCACCGCCAGCCGGTTGACATGGCTGCGTTGCAGTTCCCGCCGTTCGGGACGGATCGCCCCGCTCTTGCCGAGCTCGCTCCAGATGTCGTCGCTGAGGCGCTGGTAAAGCTCGGCCAGCTGAAAGGCCTCGGCCGGCTTGTCGACCATGTTGGCGCTGTCCAGCACCCGCGCTGCCAGGCCTTCGCTCATCAGGAAGTTGAGCAAGGCCTGCTGCAGCCCGAGCAGGCGCTGCGGCAGCGCGAAGTCGGTGGGCTCGCCGACGAATTCGGCGCGGTCCAGAAAGTCGGGCGCCAGCCGGCGCTGCAGCGCCGGCGTCAGGTTCAGGCCATCGGCGGCCAGCACGGCCTTGGACATCAGATCCAGCGCCTGCCGCTGCACCGTGGCGTTCACCGGCAGCAGCGGCTCGCGTCCGCTGCCAGGGTAGTCGCGCAGCGTTCGCACGCCGCCGATCTGCCGCGCCAGCACGCCCACCGCGCGCGCCACGTCGCCGATGGCGAAACCCAGGGAGCGGCGCAGTACCGCGTAGTCGCTGTCGGGCGGCAGGGCACGTGTCTCCTGGCGCTTGAAGAGGTCGCGCGCGATCTCCAGACGCTTGGCGGCGAAGGCCAGCGGGTCGGCGCCGAGGTCGCCCTGGATGATCTCCGGGTCGAGCCCGAAGAGGATGTCTTCGTCGGTGCCGAAGGCCAGTTGCGGCTCCTTGCCGCGCTCGGCAATCTTCTGCAGTTCGGCTTTCACCTCGTCTGGCTTGGCGCCAACTGCCATCGGCTTGTAGGCGTACTCCACCGCCCAGTAGTCATAAGGCCCGAGCGTGGTCTGGAAGGGCATACCGCCGCTCTGGCCCGGGCGCGGCAGGTTCACCGCGCTGTACTCCATCACCGAGCCCGTGGTGCCGTTGGCGCGCGTGAACTCAGGGTCGGAGAGTTGCGCCTCCGTGTAGGCGCGTGAGGCCCGAAAGTTGTGGCGCAGGCCCAGGGTGTGGCCCACCTCGTGCATCAGCGCTTCCTTCACATAGTCCTGCACGAACTGCTGCGCCACCGGGCTGTCGGGTTCGAGCTCGCCGCGCGCTTCCAGCACGTCCATCGCGTAGCTCACCTGCTCGGCCATGAAGGCGCCGTGGCTGCAGCGGGCCAGCTCGGGCGGCAGCACGCCTTGCGCGGCCAGCTCAGTCAGTTCGGCCGGGGGTTCGAACACCCGCGCGAAGCTCTGGGCCGGCGTCATGCCGCCGGCCACGCCGAATGCCATGCCAGCGGCAACACGGGGCGCCCCCAGCACCTGCGCGCGCAGGCCGCGCACGCCGCGGGTGGTGATGCCTTCGAAGGCGATGTCGGCGTCGAGAATCTCGCCCGTGCGCGGGTCGATGTGCGAAGGGCCGATGGCGCCGAAGCTGGGCTCGGCGTTCATCATCCAGCGCACCGAGGCGTAGCCGTAGTCCAGCGTGTCGAACTTCGCGTCGTCGGGTTGCTGCTCCACCTTCAGCGCGCCGCGAATGCCGATCTTCTCGAAGGCCTTGTTCCATTCGAGGATGGCGGCACGCACGGTTTCGCGGTAGGCCAGCGGCACGTTGCGGTCGATCCAGAAGGTGACCGGCTTGACAGGGTCTGAAAGCTCGGCCGTCGGGTCTTTCTTCTCGAGCCGCCAGCGTGTCACGTAGCGTTGGCGGGGCGTGCGCGCCAGTTCGTCGCTGAAGTCGAGCACGGTGGTGGTGAAGAGACCCACGCGCGGGTCGGCCCGGCGCGGTGTCATCGGTATTTCAGGCAGCGGTGCCAGCGAGTAGCTCAGGCCCACCAGCATGCTGCGCGCATCGGGCAGAAAACGCGGGATGGCGGGCACCGGTGCACCGGGCGGGGCACCCAGCCCCGGCAGCGCCACGCCGCCAGAGAAAAAGTGGGCCTGCGTTTCCAGCGTCGTGGCCACCGGCGAGCCCCGCACGGCGGTGATGACCGAGTTGTTGCGGTCGAGCGAATAGCCCTGGCGCAGGCCGCGCTGCAGCATCATGCCGATGCCCAGCATGTCACCCAGGAAGATGCCGTTGGCTTCAACGAGCACGCTCTTCCGGTCGGGGTGGGGGCCGCTCACCACAGGCACGGCGGCCAGCAGGCTGTTGGAATAGCTGTCGGCCACGGCGCGTGCCTCGGGCGAGCCCGCGGCGGCCATCACCTCGGTGTTGCGCGCCTGCAGCCGCATGGTGTTGTGCACGCGCACGAACTCCACCACCTGCGCCCCGCCGGCGCCGTTCACGGGCATGGCCATCAGGCCACCCAGCACCCAGGCCTGCCCGATGCCGCTCTTGATCTTGGGTGACAGCAGGAAGGGCTGGCCCAGTTGCGCCGGCAGCAGCTCGATCCAGACCTTGTCTTCCTTTTGCCACAGCACCAGCGGGCCATCGATGCGGCGCGCGTCCTTGATGACGGTGGCGAAGGGCGGTGGGCCACTCGGGGGCCCACCCGGCGCCGCTCCGGGCGTGGCACCCGGGGTACTTAGCGCACCGGGGCGGGCTGCTTCTGCGAACGGCTTCGTGCCCAGCCCGTTCGCGCCTGGAGCGGTGGCGCCAGCAGGTGCTGCGGGAGGAGCGAATGAAGGCGGGGCTGCAGGCGGGACTGCAGGCACAGCCGGCGCTGGTGCCGCAGTGGCAGGCTTGGCGGTGCTTGCGGGCTTGGCCGCGTCGTCCTTGGGCAGCTGTGCGCAGGCCCCTAGCAGCACGGTGGCGGCGGCGGTCAGCGCGGCGCGGCGGGTGGTGGAGCGAGTGCGCATGGCAACTGCAGGCGCCAGGCGCCGAGGAAGTGAGCCTGTATTGTCGGCCAAAGACTTTGGCCCCGGTGCCAGCGCCGCCGCCCATTGGCGGCAGCCCTGCACACCCCGTGCCTATCGGATCGGCTTGAAGCGCACGCGCTTGGGCCGCGCGCCTTCTTCACCCAGTCGTTTCTTCTTGTCGGCCTCGTACTCCTGGTAGTTGCCGTTGTAGAAGAACCATTGCGAGTCGCCCTCGCAGGCCAGGATGTGGGTGCAGATGCGGTCGAGGAACCAGCGGTCGTGGCTGATGACCATGGCGCTGCCGGCGAATTCGAGCAGCGCTTCTTCCAGCGCACGCAGTGTTTCCACGTCGAGGTCGTTGCTGGGCTCGTCCAGCATCAGCACGTTGCCGCCCTTGGCGAGTGTTTTTGCCAAATGGAGTCGGCCGCGTTCTCCACCCGACAGGCTGCCGACCCGCTTCTGCTGGTCATTGCCCTTGAAGTTGAAGCGGCCCAGGTACGCCCGGCTGGGCATCACGAACTTGCCGACGATGATGTTGTCCAGCCCACCCGAGACGTCTTCCCACACCGTCTTGTCGCCGTCCAGGCTTTCGCGGCTTTGGTCGACGAAGGCCAGCTGCGCCGTCTTCCCGATTTTCACCTCGCCGCTGTCGGGCTTTTCGATGCCCTGCAGCATGCGGAAGAGCGTTGACTTGCCGGCGCCGTTGGGGCCGATGATGCCCACCAGCGCTCCTGCCGGCACCTTGAAGCTGACCTTGTCCATCAGCAGGCGGTCGCCGAAGCTCTTGCTGACGTTTTCGAACTCGATGACTTCATTGCCCAGGCGCTCGGCCACCGGGATGAAGATCTCGTTGGTCTCGTTGCGCTTCTGGTATTCAACGTCGCTCAGTTCTTCAAAGCGCGCCAGCCGGGCCTTGCTCTTGGTCTGCCGCGCCTTGGCGTTGGAGCGCACCCACTTCAGCTCCTCCTTCATCGCCCTCATCCGCGCGTCTTCGGTCTTCTGTTCCTGCTCCAGGCGCGTTTCCTTCTGGTCCAGCCAGTCGGAATAGTTGCCTTTCCACGGAATGCCTGCGCCGCGGTCGAGTTCGAGAATCCACTCGGCCGCGTTGTCGAGGAAGTAGCGATCGTGGGTGATGGCGACCACCGTGCCCGGAAAGCGCTGCAGGAAGTGTTCGAGCCACTCCACGCTTTCGGCGTCCAGGTGGTTGGTGGGCTCGTCCAGCAGCAGCATGTCGGGTTTGCTCAGCAGCAGGCGGCACAGCGCCACGCGGCGTTTTTCACCGCCCGAGAGCAGGCCGATCTTGGCGTCCCAGGGCGGCAGGCGCAGCGCATCTGCGGCCAGTTCCAGCTGCAGGTCGGTGTTCTCGCTGCCGGCGGCGGCGATGACGGCTTCAAGGTCGGCCTGCTCGGCGGCGAGCTTGTCGAAATCGGCGTTCTCGTCGGCGTATTCGGCATACACCTCGTCGAGGCGCTTCTTTGCCGCGAGCACACCGCCTATGCCCTGCTCGACACACTCGCGCACGGTGTCGTCGGCGGGCAGCAGCGGCTCTTGCGGCAGGTAACCGATCTTCAGACCCGGCATGGCCGTGGCTTCGCCTTCGATCTCCTTGTCCAGCCCCGCCATGATCTTGAGCAGCGTGCTCTTGCCGCTGCCGTTGACACCCAGCACGCCGATCTTGGCGCCAGGGAAGAAGGACAAGTTGATGTTCTTCAGGATCTGCCGCTTGGGCGGCACGATCTTGCCGACGCGGTTCATGGTGAAGACGTACTGGGCCATGGCTTCGAGCTCTCGGGTAGGAACTGCGGGGAAACCGGCAATTATCCCCGAGTGGTCTTGGCATCGGCCTGCCGGCAGCAAACAGCCGCCGCTTTGCCTGGCTGCAGCAGCGCTTCATGCTGCGGCGCAACGTAGAATCCAGCCATCGTCGCGGCATCCAGTCATCGCGGCGGCGTCGTTTCCGACCTCTCTCGACCTCTCGCGCCTACCCGACTGGTGCGCCCGCCACGGGCGACAGCAGGTTGCGAACCCCAAGCCCGCCACGGGCTTCAAACTCAAATGCTATTCACTGACCTCGGCTTGGCTGAGCCGCTGCTGCGCGCTGTTCGCGAACAGGGCTACGACACCCCCACCCCCATCCAGGCGCAAGCCATTCCGCAGGTGCTGAAGGGCGGCGACCTGCTCGCCGGCGCACAAACCGGCACCGGCAAGACCGCAGGCTTCGTGCTGCCCATGCTGCACCGCCTGATGCTGCAGCCGCAAAAGAAGGACGCGCGCGGCCGCGTCGCCATCCGCTGCCTGATCCTGACACCCACGCGCGAACTTGCCGCGCAGGTGGAAGAAAGCGTGCGTACCTACGGCAAGCACGTGCCGCTGACGAGCATGGTGATGTTCGGCGGCGTCGGCATGCAGCCGCAGGTGGACCGATTGAAGAAGGGTGTCGACATCCTGGTGGCCACGCCGGGCCGCCTGCTCGACCACCACCAGAACCGCACGCTGGACCTGAGCCATGTCGAGATCTTCGTGCTGGACGAAGCCGATCGCATGCTCGACATGGGCTTCATCCACGACATCAAGAAGGTGCTGGCCGTCGTGCCGGCGAAGAAGCAGAGCCTGCTCTTTTCGGCCACCTTCAGCGACGAGATCAAGGATCTGGCCGACCGCCTGTTGAATGCGCCTGCGCTCATCGAGGTGGCGCGCCGCAACCAGACCAACGAGTCCATCGAGCAGAAGCTGCACCCGGTGGGCCGCGAGCGCAAGAAAGAACTGCTGGCGCACTTGATCAAGAGCGGTGACTGGCACCAGGTGCTGGTTTTCACGCGCATGAAACATGGCGCCAACCGGCTGACCGAGTACCTGAACGAGCAGGGCATCAGCGCCATGGCCATCCACGGCAACAAGAGCCAGACGGCGCGCACCAAGGCGCTGGCCGATTTCAAGGCCGGTGAACTGGCGGTGCTGGTGGCCACCGACATCGCCGCGCGCGGCATCGACATCGACCAGTTGCCGCACGTGGTGAACTTCGAGTTGCCCAACGTGCCGGAAGACTACGTGCATCGCATCGGCCGCACTGGCCGTGCCGGCGCGCAAGGCGAGGCCATTTCGCTCGTGTGTGTGGACGAGGAGATCTTCCTCAAGGACATCGAACGCCTGATCAAGCGCAGCATTCCGCGCGAAGAGGTGCCGGGCTTTGCACCGCCGGCCAGTGAAAAGGCCGAACCCATCGTGCTGGGCCGCATGACCATCGGCGTTGGCGGCACCAAGCGCAACGCAGGTGGTGGCGGTGGCGGCCGTGGTGGTTACGCCGGCAGTGGCGGTGGCGGCGGTGGTGGCCGCAGCGGCGGCGGTGGTGGCGGAGGAGGCGGTGGCCGCCCCGGTGCCGGTCGCCCCGGCGGCGGTGCGCCTGCCGGGCGTTCGGCCGCGCCTTCGGGCGGCCGCTCTGGTGGTGGTGGTGGTGGTGGCGGTGGCGGCGGGGGTGGTGGTCGTCCCCCGACCGCACGCGGGGGCCCGCCGAAGCGCTGATCGATTTTCAAACGCCGGGGCGTTGCCCCGGCGCATGAAACTCAGCCCTTCTCGCCCCACAGTTGCTGCAGGCGCGAGTCGCGGCCGCAGCTCAGGCGGTAGTAGTTGTAGCGCACCGGGTTCTTCTTGTAGTAGTCCTGGTGGTAGCCCTCGGCCTCGTAGAAGGGGCCGGCGGCTTCGATGGTGGTGACGATCGGTTCCTTGAAGGGCTTGCTCTTCTCCAGCGCCGCAAGAGAAGCCCTGGCCGCCGCAGCCTGCGCGGCGTCGTTCGTGTAGATGGCCGTGCGATAGGGGCTGCCGATGTCGCAGAACTGGCGGTCCTTGGTGGTGGGGTCGATGCTGCGCCAGTACTTCTGCAGCAGCGTGTCGTAGCTGACTTTGCTGGGGTCGAAGACGATGCGCACCACCTCGGCGTGCCCCGTGCGCTTGGACGACACCTGCTCATAGGTCGGGTTGGCCACGGTGCCGCCGGTGTAGCCCGAGGTGGTGGAAATGACGCCTGGCACCTTGTCGAAATCAGCCTCCACGCACCAGAAGCAGCCGCCGGCGAAGGTGGCCACGGCGGTGCCGGCAGGGTTGGCCGGCGCCGCGGAATTGCCGCCCTGGGCGCCCACCATCGTTGCGGCGCCACCCAGCGCGGCAGCGGCCAGTGCAGCGGCCACCCAAAGCTTGTTCATGCGCGGCTTCATGCTGCGTCCGCCACGAAGCGCAGCGCCACGCCGTTGTTGCAATAGCGCTTGCCGCTGGGCCGCGGGCCGTCGTTGAAGATGTGGCCCTGGTGTCCGCCGCAGCGCGCGCAGTGATATTCGGTGCGCGGCAGGATGAGCTTGAAGTCGGTGCTGGTGCCAAGGGCGTCCGGCAGCGCAGTGTGGAAGCTGGGCCAGCCGGTGCCGCTGTCGTACTTCGCGCTGTGGCTGAACAGCGGCAGCTCGCAACCGGCGCACTGGTAGGTGCCCGCGCGCTTCTCGTCGTTCAGCGCGCTGGTGAAAGGGCGCTCGGTGCCTTCTTTGCGCAGCACGTCGAACTGCGCCGGCGTCAGGCGCTTGCGCCATTCCGCTTCTGACAACTGCACGCGGTCGGCACGCGTGGGTTTGGATGCAGCCATCGCCGACTGGGTGGCGGCGGTGCTGCCGATGCCGAACGTGGACAGCAGGTTCATCAACTGGCGGCGTGTCATGGCAAGTCCTTCATGTGAATGTGTTGTTTGCTTGAGGCGCGGCCCGGCAAAAATGAGAGCTGGGTGTGCACAGTGCGGGGGCGGTAACTAGCCTTTGATCATTCCCAGCGCAATGGTTTCATCGCCTTTCGTCTGGCGCCGCCAAGACCAGGTTCTGCTGGCGGCTGCGGCCTTCGCGCCACACCGTGAGCGCCACGGTTTCGCCTGGCTGGCGGTTTTCCAGCAGCGTGAGCATGTCGTCGAAGTTGTTCACGGCGTCGCCGTTGATGGCGGTGATGACGTCGCCGGCCACCACCTCGCCGCGGCTGCCGCGCCGAAAGGGCTGCAAACCAGCGCGTGCGGCCGGCGTGCCGCTGCCCACCTGCACGATGACCACGCCCTTGGGCAGGTTCAAGGCGCGTTGCAGGTTGGGCGGCCCGGCTGAAACGCCGATGGCCGGTCGAACGAACCGACCGTCACGAATCAGGCGCGGCACGATGCGGTTGACTTCGTCCACCGGAATGGCAAAGCCGATGCCCGCGCTGGCACCGCTGGGGCTGGCGATCTGCGTGTTGACGCCGATCAGCCGGCCGGCGCTGTCGAGCAGCGGGCCGCCCGAGTTGCCCGGGTTGATGGCGGCGTCGGTCTGCACCACGCCGCGGATGCTGCGGCCGTTGAAGGACTCGATCTCGCGGTTCAGCGCGCTGACGATGCCGATGGTCAACGTCTGGTCCAGCCCGAAGGGGTTGCCGATGGCATAGACACGCTGGCCCACCAGCAGATCGCGGCTGACCCCCACGGCAATGGGTGGCAGCTTGTTCTTCGGCGCCTCGATGCGCAGCACGGCCAGGTCGCGGTCGGGAAACTGGCCGACGAGGCGGGCGTCGTAACTGCTCTGGTCGGCCAGCGTCACCCTGGCTGCATTCGCGCCCTGGATGACGTGGTAGTTGGTGACGATGTGGCCATCGCCGTCCCAGATGAACCCCGTGCCGGTGCCGCGGGGTACCTGCTGCACATTCATGCTGAACATGTCGCGCTGCACGCCCAGGCTGGTGATGTGCACGACGCTGGGCGAGGTCTTCTTGAAGACGTCGATGTGCGCCAGTTCATCGGCGATCAACGGTCCGCGCGGCGCCACGGCGCGCGGCTGCACGTCGGCCTTGCTCTGCACCAGCGCAGGCACTGCCAGCATGGCAACGGCAGCGCCTGCCAGCATGGCCGCGGCAACAGACAGGAAACGCGGGAACGGCAGCTTGGGCATGGCGGGAGGGGCCGGAAAAACAAGATGCTGGCAGATGGGGGCGTACGCATGGGCTGCAAGGGTTGCTGCCTGGGCAGAGCGGGGACCGTCCGGTCGCTGCTTTCGGCCAGCCGCCAGCGGTGCGAGGCTCCACGCCGGAAACGCGGCTTGCCGGTTTCTGCGTAGGTCAGCCGCAAGCTCTGTCCGTCATGGACTGACCTGGAACTGGAGATGAAATGTTCACTGCAAACAACGAAGTTTTGAACCGTCCAGGGTGGGCAGGCTCGGGCCCCAACTGATTGCCCTGGGCGTCGGCGGCTATGTCGCAGCCCGGCTGGCCGGCATCCCTCGCACCATCGGCAGCGCGCTGCATGGCGTGTGCGTCTGGGCGCTCGCTTCCCTGGCGATGGTGTGGTTGGCCACGACCGCGGTGGGTGGCTTGGTCAGCGGCAGTACCGCCATGCTGTCGTCGGCCGTCAGTGGCTCGGCACGGGCGACAGCGGCGGTCGTGCCCGATGGTTTCCAGCTGCCCGACATGTCGGTCTCATACATCGGAATGAAAGACCTGCCGCGTTCAGTACAGGAAGCGCTTCGCAAGCAAGGCGTCACCAAGGAAAACTTCAAGTCCGAGGCGCGGCAGATGTTTCGCAGCGTGATCTCGCAGAAAGAGCAGGCCACGGCGCGCGCCGAAGTCATGCAGACCGGACGCGACATCATTGCCGACCCGAGCGACGCGATGACCGAGATCGACCAACTGATCGACCGCTTGTTCGGCGGACCGAAAGCCGTGGTCGCGGAAGTAGACCGCCAACAGGCACTGAGCGTGATTCAGAACCGCTTCGGCATCACGCCGGACGAGGCCGAGAAGATCTATGCCGGGTGGGCAGAGCGCGCCCGAAACGCCGCTGCGGAAGCCGAAGCAGCGCTGTCCAACGTCAAAAGGCAGAGTCTGGAAGCTGCTTCGGCTGCTGCCAGTGCAGTGTCGAAGCTGGGTTTTGCGACCTTCTTCGGCATGCTGCTGGGCTTGCTTGCTGCAGGGGGCGCAGCCATCACAGGCCGCCCGAAAGACGTGGTCGGTTCCTGTGCGAACGACCCTGTGCAGGCCCGGTGATAGCGCGTGAAGAAATTGGTCTCGTCAAGCGGCGTCTTCAGGCGGCACTGTCAAGCGGCTGTTCCAGCTGACCATGCCCGGAGCCCCAACCGTTCACGCGTTTCCGCCGGACTGGCCACTTCGCGCCCGGCGCTCCGGGCGCAGGCGGCCAGGGCTTCAATCATCACGCCGTTGCCCGAGGCCTTCTCGCCGCCGGGCAGGTAGAAGCTGTCTTCCAGGCCGCTGCGCAGCATGCCGCCAAGTTCTGCGGTTTTCTGATGCACGGGCCAGACCTCGGCACGGCCGATGAGGGTGCTTTGCCACACCGCATCCGCCGGCGCGTAGCGCGGCAGCAAGGCCAGCAGTTCTGCATCACAAGGCATGCCGCTGGCCACGCCCATCACGAAGTTCAGCTCGGGCACGCCGGTGAACAGCCCGGCCTTCAAATACATGCCCACGCTGCGCACGATGCCGACATCGAAGCACTCGAATTCGGGGTGGATGTGCAATTCGTTCATCACGGCCAGGAACTGCTCGATCTTGGCCACCGGGTTGTCGAAGACCATGGGCGGCCAGGCCCACTCGCCGTTGTCCTTGATCTTCAGGTAGTTCAGCGTGCCGGCATTGCACGCGGCGGCTTCGGGCCGCACGCGCCGCAGGCAGGCCACGGGCCCGCTGATGTCCTTGCCGATGACGCCCGTGGTGAGGTTGATGACGATACCCGGGCAGGCTTCGCGGATGGCGCTGCACACCGCCTCGGCCACGTCGGGGTCCCAGCTCGGCATGTGGCCGTAGCCGGGCTCCTGGCTGCGCAGATGCACATGCATGATGCTGGCGCCGGCGTTGTAGGCATCGCGCGCTTCGGCGGCCATCTGCGCGGGCGTCACGGGCACCGGGTGCTGTTGCGGGTTCGTGAGCACGCCGGTCAGCGCGCAGGTGAGGATGGCTTTGTCGGTGTTCATGGGGCCATGGGTTCAGTGATTTCGATTTCAACCAGCACGACGCCTGCGGCCACCGTGTCCGTGGGCTGAACGTGCAAGGCGCGCACGGTGCCGGCGGCGCCGGCGTGCAGCCACATCTCCATCTTCATCGCCTCCACACACACGAGCGGCTGGCCGGCGGCCACCACGTCGCCCACGGCCACGCTCAACCGCGCCACCACGCCGGCCACGGGCGCGCGTGCACGGCGTGGGTCGGTGCTGGTGTCCGTGGCGGGCCAGGGCGAGGCTTCGGTGAAGGTGAAGACAGCGCCTTCCATCGCCAGGTGCAGCGTGTGGCCATCGATGGCCGCGCGGTGGCGCTGCAGCACGCCGTCGATGCGGCAGCGCTGTTCGCCGTCCTCAACTGCCAGCAGTTCCACGCCTGCCGGTGGTGCGCGCAGGCTGCGCGTTTCGCCTTGGCACTGCAGCACCA
>Ga0105048_10006288_pt1 | contig 19137 bp, 10 predicted proteins | sample MAT05_FD_78382 | JGI IMG/M metagenome (GOLD analysis project Ga0105048, IMG submission 78382) | Freshwater microbial communities from Lake Fryxell liftoff mats and glacier meltwater in Antarctica - MAT-05 | ecosystem: Environmental > Aquatic > Freshwater > Ice > Liftoff microbial mat | place... | reverse complement strand
CTTTTTAACTTGATACGTTGAATCGACTGCGCCATCGGGCAGGAAGGAATATACAGGCCCGTTTCCGATAAAGCTGAAAGATGAAACCCTTAATCCGTATTCGGCGTTTAACAGGCTCGAGATTTTCCATTCATGCGTTCCATAAACTGCATTTTCGAGCGCATACCTGTTTTTCAGGAAGTTGTTGAAATCAATGGCCCCGGTTGACTGAATCTTTCCAGGCACAAAAGTGTGATAAATTGCATTCCAGCCAAATTTAAAGCTGCTTTTACTTGATGCAAAATACTGGTAATCCTGTTTGATATTCCAGTCGCGGATGGAAGAGGAAATGTCAATGTCAAATTCACCGGTATTAAGGGAAATGCGATAATCGTAATTGCTGAAAATAAGCGAAGTGTTGCTGAATAATTTATCTGAAAACAGGTGATTCCACCGAACGGTTCCTGTCGCATTTCCCCAATCGAAAGCGAACGTTTCGCCAAATCCAAAATCATCCCTTCCAAAATATCCACTTAAGAAAACGCGGTTTTTATCGTTGATACGGTAATTTAATTTGGCGTTGAAATCATAGAAATACAGATGCGATTTCCGAAGGTTGGAATCTCTGGAAAGCTTTAGAAAAACATCAGCATATGTTCTTCGGCCGGAAACAATCAATGAGCTGCGGTCTTTCAAAAGCGGCGTTTCAAATGTGAGTCGTGAGGCAATAGGCCGATACCACCGCGGATCTGGCGTCGTTTGGAATTTCCATCATTCATCTTAACATCGAGCACCGAGGAAACTCGCCCTCCGAATTCTGCCGGCATCGTTCCTTTATACAGCGTTACATCCTTAATTGCATCTGAATTAAATACTGAGAAAAATCCAAGTAAGTGGCTGGCGTTATAAACCGGCGCTTCGTCAAGTAAAATCAGGTTCTGATCGGCGCTTCCTCCACGAACATAAAAGCCCGCATTTCCTTCGCCGGCCGATTTAACACCCGGTAACAATGAAAGTGTTTTTAAAACATCCTGTTCTCCGAATAAAACCGGGATCTGTTTAATCTCCTTTGAAGTGAGCCGTTCAACTCCCATTTGCACTCGTGTAACATTTAAATCCGGTCTATCTGCTGTTATTTCAACCTCTCTCAACTCCCGTCCTGTTGGTTTTAATTCAATATTTATTGTTCGGGAAGCGCTTAATTCCACTGGCACCTCCTGCGTTTGGTAACCTAAGTACTGATAACGGATTGTGTACGTTCCCTTTTTTAATGTGAGGGAATAAAATCCATAATCATTGGCGACAACGCCAACGCCCGGAAGCTCTTTCACCGCGATGGTAGCACTTATGAGCTCTTCGCCTGATGATGCATCTTTTACAGAACCACTTATTGTGAAGTTGTCCTGAGAAAAACTTAAAAGGGGCACCGCAATCAGGAAAACGAAAACAATTCTATGAACCAAAAAATTCATTCTCTAATTATTTTGAAGTGGCAAATTTGATATTAAATTTTGAAACAGAAAAAACCAATTGATCACATAAGGATGTGAAATAATTGGCATTGATAAGATTACTACACCGGATCAACATCAATTATTACGCGGAATTGCTTTAATGCATTTTCCTTGAAAAAAGTATCGACCTGCTTTTTTAATTCTTCCTTTATTTTCTTCATCGACACGTTTAATTCTACCTTAACGAGTAGCCTCTTCTGAAACATGTTTCGGATTTTAGAAACAGGCGGATATTCAGGCCCAAGAATTCTTACACCAAATGTTTTTCTTAAATGGTTGCCAAGAGACTCTGCAGCAGGATCCAGCTCTTCAGCTTTCTCGTGTTTTAATGTTACATGAATTAACTTGCTGAACGGAGGATAATGATATTTTCTTCGCTCCTCAATTTCATATAAATAAAAACCGGAATAATTATGTTCCTGAACCCATTTTAAAACAGGATGATCCGGTTTCCATGTTTGAATTAAGACAACGCCCGGAGTTTTCTTTCTCCCTGCCCTACCCGACACCTGGGATAACAATTGAAAGCTTCTTTCGAAGGATCGGAAATCAGGATAATTCATCATTGAATCGGCGCTTAAAACCCCAACCAATCGCACATTCCCAAAATCGAGTCCCTTGCTCACCATCTGAGTACCAATGAGAACCTGTGTGCGTTCCTGGCCGAAATCATCAATCAACTTGTGGTAGGAAAACTTCGAACGCGTTGTATCCAGATCCATTCTTGCAGCGGAAACATCCGGAAATAATACATGTAATTCTTCTTCGATCTTTTCGGTTCCAAAACCCTTCATGCGCATATCCGTGGAGCGGCATTCGATGCAATTAGAGGGAACATTCATGCTGTAACCACAGTAATGACAGCGCAGCTGATGAATTGCTTTATGATAAGTGAGACTTATGTCACACTGCGCACAATGAGGCACCCAATGACAATTCCGGCATTCAAGCATCGGTGCAAAACCGCGGCGGTTCTGAAATAAAATTACCTGGTGATTTGCCTTCAGAGTGGCATCAATTTCCTTTGTTAGAGCAAGTGAGAACACACCTTGCATCCGTTGTTTCTTAACATCTTGACGCAGATCATTGATAAAAACCTCGGGCAACAATGCATTTCCGAAACGTTCTTTCAAGGTAACAAATCCGAATTTACCTTCCATTGCATTATGATAGGATTCAATTGAAGGCGTAGCAGAACCAAGTAAAACCCTGGCTTTATGAAATGACGCAAGCACTGATGCAACGTCTCTTGCATGATAACGAGGAGCAGGTTCGGTCTGCTTAAATGTGGATTCGTGCTCTTCATCCACTATGATCAACCCCAGCTTCGCAAAGGGAAGAAAAACGGAAGAGCGGGCTCCAAGAATTATTGATCCTGCTTCATCGCCGGTCGCTGTTGCATTCCATACTTCTACTCGTTCATTTTCGCTGAAACGGGAATGATATACCTGAACACGCCGGCCGAAATATTTTCTAAGACGGTTAATAATCTGGGCAGTGAGGGCTATTTCAGGAAGCAGGTACAGCACCTGGTTTCCCCGATCAAGTTCTTCCTTAATCAGCTCGATATAAATTTCCGTTTTCCCGCTGCCGGTGAGTCCGTGAAGAAGTACGGTCTGTCTCTCCGTAAATGCTTCCCGGATCTGGTCAGTAGCCTTTTGCTGGGCGTCACTTAAGGTATAATCGCTCTCCGGATCATCTTCCCCTGTAAGTCTGCTAACCACTCGATTTTCCTGTTTGAATACTCCCTTTTTTATTAATTGCAGCAACGGCGCCTGTCCGTTTACTGCTTTTTTGATCAGCTCTTTACGGATTACCGGCTGCAGCGCAGAAAAATCCATATTCCCCATGCTTAAAAATGCCAGCAGGACTTCCTGTTGTTTTGGTGCCTTTTTGAGCTGACCGAGCAATTCATTCAAAGCTTCTTCAGACGCATATTCATCATTGAGAATAATAATAATTTCTGTGCGTTGCCTGAAGGTATCACGCATTTCTTCTTCCGCCACGATCAGTCGCTTTTCCATTAAACCGCGCACGATCGGGTAAACTGTTTTTATTCCGGCAATTTGTTCAACATCAAGCAAGCTTAGTTCTCCGGCACTTTCCAGGGCATCGATGATAAGGTGCTCACGGTCGGAAAGTTCGGGAAGGAGATCACGATTTAATGTTCCATGTAATTTCAGCACCGTTTCGCTTGAAAGCTTTAATCCTGCGGGAAGCGCGGCCTGCATTACTTCTCCGAGTGTACACATGTAATATTCAGCGATCCAGTTCCATAACAAAAGCTGCTGCTTGGAAATGGTTGGCTCTTCCTCCAGCAGATTTTCGAGGTAACGTGCTTCGTAGCCGGACGGTGGTTTTTCGTGAATAGAATAAACGATTGCCGTGTATTTTTTTCGTTTTCCGAATGGGACGATGACTCGTTGAAGCGGCTTAATGAAATCGTTGAGCAATGAAGGCACTCTGTAAGTGAACAGCTGGGGCAATGCCAGCGGGACAATTACATCAACGAAGAGTGTTGGGTGGGACATTTGTGCGGCAAAGATAACGTAACCCCGAAAAACCCACCTCTCCTCGTTGAACATCAATATTAAAAGCCTCATCACGCTATGGCGCGACTACGTTTTTAATTTCTTGTTCGCGTCGATATCTTAGTTTTTAGAGCCTCCCATAAATCAATTGATCATGGAGAATGGATAATGGATCTCAGCAACATTGTTACTTTTTCATTACCAACTCTCCATTAAATTAGTCCTTTCTGTTGGGAATGTTTCATCGCATCCTTGCTATTTTTAAAGATGCATGTATGAATTCCTTTGCTTTCAAGGCCGGTAAATATTTTCAGGGTATTAGCTTCCTTCTTTGGTTTGATATTCCTTATGTAAACTGCGAAGATTCGATTGGAATATTTCTCAGCAAGAGCTGCGTAAATTTCCGGATCTGCCTGGCTGTTATCGCCGAATAAAATAAAATGCTGTTGCGGAAAAGCTTCAAAAATGCGCATGATCCTTAACAGTTTTCCCTGATGCTTCGTTTGACCGGAGCGGGACATTTTATTCCATCGCTTTAAAGGTGAAAGCAGAAACACACCTTCAGGAAAGCCGTTAAACCGGAAAAACTCCTTCAGATAATCGTATAAATTCCATTCGCTGCTGGAGACGTAAAAAAACGGATTAGGGGTTTCCGGCTCTGTATGGGCCATCGATAAACGTTTATAATGTTCTGCAACACCGGAAAAATGTCTTCTGGTCCTTGGATTCTTTGAAAATAAAACTTTTAAACGATGCCACATCTGCGCTGAATGCGAGATCATAACAGTATCGTCAATATCCGAAACAAATCCATATTGGGTTAAATGCGGGGCAAATACCTTTCCTTCACCGGCGGCCATCACATCGCCGTTTTCGCCAACAGCTTCAACTTTTACCGGATGCCATCCTGCAGCTACATCTTCCGCCGATTTCCATTCGAATTTAAATAACCCGTCACTCTCCGAAACTGCATTAATTATTTGTTTGTTCCAATACAACCTCACTTTGGCAAACGGTAACGCTTTAACAAAAAAGAGCCTAGCGAGGTGAGAAATATTGTGGAAAATATTCCCACTAAACTTATTTTCACGGGAAGCATTTCTAGTGAATACGTGTCCGTAAACAACGAGATTATTCGAGTATCCATAACCATGGTATACTTTTACGCTAAGTTGATTAGATAAATCGTTCATCAATGATTTCGGCCTTCACCTCTTATGATTCCGATTCGTTAATGATAATGGATAAATGAACCGGATGAAAATATTTTGCATTATTAATTCGCTATCAGGAAAGGATGACATCGATTTCCGGACCGTAATTGAGTCTCATTTCTCCCCGACGAACATTGACGTCGTTATTTATGAGTTACAAAAAGGCTGTAAAAAAGAAACAATAGTTCAGCAGATCAAAGCGGCAGCCCCTGATCGTGTGCTTGCAGCGGGCGGCGACGGCACAATTAAATTAATTGCTGAATGCCTTGTGAATTCTGACATACCAATGGGAATTCTTCCGGCGGGATCTGCAAATGGAATGGCGAAGGAGCTGGGAATTCCTCTTGACGTTGAAAAGGCACTTGAGACATTCATAAATGGAACGATTATTCAGATTCATCTTACAAAAATTAACGATGAAATTTGCATTCACCTAAGCGATATAGGCTTTAATGCATTTGTTGTAAAGAAATTTGAAACCGCCGAGAAGCGTGGAATGTGGAGTTATGTAAAAGCTGCCTGGGAAGTTCTTTGGTCAAACCCACGTATGAGTATTCAGATACAAACGGACTCGCAACTAATTCACCGGAACGCTGAAATGGTGGTAATTGCAAATGCGACAAAATATGGCACGGGTGTTTTAATAAATCCAGAGGGCAGCCTTACTGATAAATGCTTTGAAGTGATTGTAGTAAAGAAAATTTCACTTGCCGAAATCTTCAAGATGCGTTTTACTCACAAACCCTATGATCCCGAAAAAACTGAATTGTTTCAGACAGGTTCAGTTAAAATCAATTCCAGGAAAAATGTGCATTTCCAGGTGGACGGAGAATACCTCGGTAAAGTGAAAACCTTGAAAGCATCGATAATCCCGGACGCAATTAAAATAATCACCGAATCACGGAACCTCTAAGATTGAAGAAAAAATCAGAATAAATACGTACGCACTAAACCAAAACATCAGATCATGAAACCAATACATTACATTACAATAATGATAGTAACTGCAGGACTAATGCTATCGGCAAAGAAGTATGACTTACCGGTAGTTGCGGAAGTAACACTCGATAAATATGCAGGTAAATGGTATGAGATAACAAGTTTCCCACAGCGGTTTCAAAAAAACTGTTCGTGCACAGAAGCTAACTATTCTATTAAGACGAATGGAAAGATCAAAGTTTACAACAGTTGCTTCAATACTGCAAAACAGAAATGGGAACATGCGACAGGAACAGCATCGGTAGTTAAAAACAGCAATAATGCCAGATTAAAAGTTCAATTCTTCTGGCCATTTAAAGGCGACTACTACATTATCGCTCTTGAGAAAGACTACTCCCATGTTATGGTTGGAGGGCCAGACAGGAAATACCTATGGATTCTTAGTCGCGATAAAAAAGGAGATCCGGAAGTGATAGACCGCTATAAAAAACGGGCGACTGAACTAGGATTTGACATCTCCCGATTAAAGTCAACGGACCAGAATTGCGATTTGAGTGAACCTCAAAAATAAATCTTAACAAATATCAATATGTGGAACGGGGCTTAGGAACGCGGTCTATTTTCCCCAATGGTAAACTCAAAAAACCCTGTCCCTTGCCGCTTTCATTTGATAATAAGCAACTTAGTAATATGGCACCGTTTTGAATTAAGGGTCATCACCTAACTAAAACAGCTATGAATTTAAGATCAACTCTTTTTCTTTCTTTAGCCGCAGCAGGGATCATCTTGAGCCCATCCTGCGTGTCGAAGAAAAAATTCAAGGCAGCACAATCCAGCATCAGCAGGTTGCAGCAGGACAGTTCTAATTTTACAAGAAGGATTGGAGCACTCGAACGCAATATGGATGACCTGGGATGAAAATTATCAAGACTTGGAATTGAAAGAAGTAGTTTGAAAAACCGTCTCGATTCCACATCGCAGGTATTAGACGAAACGTCAAGAGCGGCGGCTGCAAAATATGCAGAGCAGCAGAAAAGACTTGAGACATTGCAGTCACTCATCAATCGTCAGAAACAAACAACTGAAGCGTTGCGCAAAAAAATGGCGGATGCGTTGGCTGGATTTAAATCAAACGAGCTTACAGTAACAAATAAAAATGGTAAGGTTTACGTAAGTCTGCAAGAGCAGCTTTTATTCCCTTCTGGTTCTGCAGTTGTAAATCCTAAAGGAAAAGAGGCATTAGGTAAACTTGCAGAAGTATTAACGGTAAATCCTGATATTAATATAAATATTGAGGGACACACGGATTCAATTCCGATCAAAGGAAAATACGAGGACAACTGGGCGCTAAGCGTTTCCCGTGCCACATCAATTGTACGAATACTAACGGATAATTACAAAATAGATTCAAAACGAATTATTGCTTCCGGGCACAGTCAGTTTGACCCGGTTGATAACAATGGCAATCCTGAAGGAAGGGCGCGTAACCGCCGGACGGAAATAATCCTCACACCGAAGCTCGACGAGTTATATAAACTTATTGAAGAAGGCGTGTCTCTATAACCTCCCGCATGCAATTGAGCAAGCCGCGTACTTCCTAACCGATACGCGGCTTTGTTTTTTATGTAACTCTATGATTTTCTCCTTTGAATATTTTGAGGATATGGCCTCACAATGTTTCTGCGGGGATATTAAAAACGCTCCGTGTGCGATTAAATCTTAGTTCCTTTAAATTCAATCTGAGCGTCCTGATTATCCGCCCTTGAAATCTTTAATTCATTATCAGAAAGTTTTATGATATGATAAAGTCCGCCAAGAAGCCGCAGTTGGTTCACAATTACGGAATCCACGGGATGTGCAGCAATGATAGCTGCCTGATCTTCCCAAATCGTGAGTTTAAGATCATTATCGTCGGTTAATTCCCAATCACCTAAACGCACATAGTCAAGCATCAGGTTTTTTGCAGCCATATCCTTATCATCAAAAAAACGAAAGGGAAGATCCTTAAACACCGAATCCTTCAATGCTGTTGAATCAATCCCGCTCACGGTGAACTTTGTTATTTTCCAGGTGGAAACTGTAAGTCGCTTGTTGGGTGACTGAAACTGGATCTTATCGTCTTCTTCGAATTTCTTGCAGGCAGAAACTGTTGTTAAAACAAACAGTACGATGAAAAGCAACTGGCTGGTCTTCATGGTAAATCTTTATAAATCTAATTTAAAAGTAATAAAATAAAGATTATCTCTGCTCCCTTCAAAACCCCGACGGCAGCAGCCTACGTTTTCTGCTGCTGGAATTCCCTGCATTTTCCAGACGACGAAAAAATAAAATGCGCCTCTTGCAGATCCTTTATATCCTAATATCAGAAAGGATAGCCGATTGCAATATTGAAGATGAGGTTTTCTTTTCTCCAGGATTTATATCCCAATTTAAATTCACTCACCCAGCGCTCATTTTCAGGTAAAAAAGGCTTTCTTAACGGTGTGGCAATATCAAGTCTTATGACCAAAAATTCCAGATCGACCCTTAAACCGAATCCTGTTCCGACGGCTAATTCAGAAAACCATTTATTACTGAACTGACCACCTGGCAATGTTGGATTTTCATTGTAAAGCCATACGTTCCCGGCATCCGCAAACAAGGCTCCTTTGAATATAGCAACAATCGGAAACCGGTATTCGATATTCGATTCGAATTTAATATCACCAGCCTGATCGTAATAAGAGGAAACATTTAGTTCAGGCGGTGCATAAATTCCCGGGCCAAGCGAACGGATCCTGAATCCCCTTATGCTATTAGGGCCACCGGAGAAATATTGTTTAATGTAAGGCAATGATGACGAATTTCCGAATGGCATTCCAAATCCTGCAAAAACACGTGTAACAAGCTGGGAATTAGCAGACACTTTGAAATAATGACGGAGATCTGCATCAAGCCTTACGTAGCGTGCATAAGGCTGTGAGAATAATTCCTGCTTGGATTTCTGCTCAGCGTTCTGCAACCACGAAATAGTATTTCCTGCCGCATCAATACCCAATAAAAATAAAAATCTGTTCTTCCGGTTTTTAAGTAATAGTTGGTTAAACTGGAAGTTGTATTTCAGCCCGACGATAAACTGCTGCTCAAAACTTCGTCGAAGGAAAGGGTTGCTAAGCAGGATGGTGTCAAACTGTGGCGAAGTCTTCGAAAGGCCTGCGTAAGTGATCGATGGAAGCGTTAATTCATGAGAAATAAGGCGACTTGTGTTTAGCGAAAAGGCGTACGAAAGCGAAAACGAATTAAGCCGGTAAAACTGAACGCGGTTAATTACTGAAAATCCCGCACCCATTGTCGTCCGTGGAACACCATAAACAAAATTCTCGCCTGTGAGATTAGGGAAACCAAGCAATCTCGGAAATATCAGATCTGCCTGTAAGCCTGTTTCGTACGAGCTCAGTCCTGTCTGCCGTCCTCCGGCAATCTGCGTTTCATACCCGATCTTTCCGGAAAGGGAGAACGTTTCACCACCTTTGAAGACATTGCGGTCCTTATAACTTACCAGGAATGACGGCCCCACAAAATTATTTGATTTTGATAAGGCCTGCATTTCTTCACGCAAGGCTCTTTTATTTAAAGGGGAAAGGAATATTTCTGCGTGAAGACTGCCGGTTTTGGAAGAATCATTATCCACTTTCCTAAAGCGGATATTTACATACCGGTAATTTCCGATTGAGCCAAGCCTGCTGCTGGTAAGGTTTTCCTTTCGTTTACTATAAAGATTGCCTTTGCGGATCAAAATATAATCTTCCAGTAATTCAGGCTTGAAATACACCCCGTTCTGAATAAAAATAATGCTGTCGGTAACGGTAGAATCCTTTGCAACGAAGTTTGAATCATTGATGGCGAAATCCGGAAATACTGTGATTTTATCGACGCGGTAAGGACGATAATTCTCTGGTGGAACGTTCGCTTTTAACGAGAGATAAAGATGGAATTTATGCGTTCCCTTTTGATTTGTATCCATTCTGAATAACAGATTATCAGGTTGAAAGAAATAATACCCGAGGTTTTTTAAACGGGTATCGATGCGCTCCCTTTCTTGCTTCAACAACTCCAGGTCGAACCGCTGGCCTCTTCTTAGCAACGCTTCTGGAGCCATTCTCACAATCTCTTTGGTAAGATCAGATGAATCCAGCAGATAATTCATTGAATCCAATATATAGGGCTGCGGCAGCTCCACATGATACGTGATCCCGGCTTTCGTTGAATATTCTTTTACCTCAGCGCGGATACGACTGTAAAAAAAGCCTCTGTTCTCAAGCCTGTTGTTTATTAATTCCTTCGTTTTAGATGTATCTACATCGCTAAGGTACGAAGGCTTTATGGCATATTTTTTCAGGATAAATTTGTTGATCGCGCTTGTGTCTGCTTTGTTCTTTTTCGGGCCACGGAAATATGCCCACACTCCGAAACGCAATCCAAAAACAGCAGTATTGGGTTGAGGACGAAGCAACTCAGATAATTCAGAATTTAATTCACTTTCTCCTTCCACAGGCTCTTTGCTGTTAACGACAACCTTCGCTCCATCGAGGTATTTTTCCGCTGGTGGGAGATACTTTATTGTATTGCAACCGGCAAAAACAAGAAGCATAAAACAAAGGAAAATAATGTTCCTCATTCTTGCTTCTCCTTTCCTTTCACGGGCTCCGCTTCATCAATCTTCTCTGCCTTTCTAAACAATTCCTGAAAACTATTGAATTCCCGGTTGTACACGAGCGAAATTCCTGTTACGATCAGTTGTCCTTCTACCAATCCTTCAAACTGATTTTTTCTGAATCCACGAACACGGTATCTTCCGTCTTTCGTAATTGAATATTCAAGCGAAACATCACCAATAAGATCACTGGCCGGATCCTGTTGTTGTGCAGCACTGCCTTCAAGATCCACCTGGCTTCCAACCTGCACCGACACACGATCGTTAAAAAGCGATTTCCGCACATTCAGATTTAACTGTGTTCTATCCTGCGCCATTCCTGACTGATAATCGGTATAGCTATTAAGATCAACCCCTACATCTACACCTTTTATATATTTTGCGGAGAGACTATTAAGCTGACCGGATAGCACCTGGCTAACACTTGATCTTGCGGCCTGCGATGTTGTGTTTCCGGTAGCGCCACTGCCTTCAACCGGGGCAAATTTATTCAGCACCAACAAGGAAAATACCTGGTTATTGAGTTCGGCTTCATTGTCGTTTATCTGCTGGATACGTGCATAAACATTTCCACCTAAAGCACCACGCTGATCTTCCGGCATATTGAGCCCAAAGGAAATTTCCGGTTTCAGGATCGTACCGTCAATATTTAATAAAACCTCAAACGGGAGCTGCTGGCGGTAACGCGTTTGCTGAGTAGCATCACCACCTGAAATCTGGTCTGCCATAAGGTCTGATGCAGCTGTTTTCACTTTGTAAATTGCAGTGAGATCCAATTTCGCACCCATCAGATCTCCCGTCCAAACGATCCTGCTTCCCGGCATAAGGTCGAACGCCCTTTTTACGATGCCGTAAAGATTCATTTTATACTGCCCTTTGGCCACTTCGTATACGCCGGAAAGTGTTGTTCTGCCAGTTGGGTCCATCGTGTAATTAAGATCTGCGGTACCGGAAACTTTTAAATGATCGCCGGAACGCTCATCAATTACTACCGTGAAAACGGCTTTTGGATCGATGCTGATGATCGCGTCGAGGTCCATTCCGGTAAAGCCATTTGCAAGCGTGTCTGGAAGTTCGTTGGTTAAAGGATCATCCGGATTTTTCATGTTTACGTAAAGGACAATGCCGTCGCGCTCAACAATTTCCACCTGACTTTCGGGAACTACAAACGTGATATCTGATTCCGCGTTTAACCTTGCAGTTGCTTTCACAACTGGCTTTGCAAGATCCCCTGTAACTCTTATATCAGCATTCATTTTCGCCTTTCCGTAAAAAAGATCGTTGTCTTTCGCGGTTGAATTAAGCAACTGAAAATCATTTGCTTTTACCTGCAGGTCCAACTCGGGATTTGTGAAACTCTTTATTCCTATGTTTCCGGAAATGCTTCCTGTATTACCGCTTCCATCAATGATACGGAACCTCTCAAATGTTATCTTCTCTTCTGTTATATCAATTAATTCGTCCGATAAAAGGAAATCCTGGTTTAACATTGAAACGTTGAAACCCGCTTTATCAAAACGCACCTGGCCGTTGTATTTCAGCTTGTCTGTGCTGCCAGTGATGTGCAAATTACCTTTAACCGCTCCTTTTCCGTTTTTAATTGCCCCTCCTGCAAAACCTTCAACAGCAGCAAGCTGAACCTGCTGTATCAAAAGATTCAGGTCAATTTCGGCAGATTCTGTTCCCGCAAAATATTTCCCTTCAACGCCCAGTTCTATTCCTTCCCCTCCTATTCCCGCCTTCACCTCGTAACGGTTGGCCGAAGGATTAGAAGCATTTACCCTTAAAACACCAACTGGATTTCCGAGCACCTTCAGGAAATTAACCTGCAGATCTGCTGTAAAGGCAGGTGTTGTAAAAAGATCTTTTAAATCAATTTTTCCATCAATACTACCTGATAGAGGAATCTGTTTCGGGTTAATTATAGAGGTGATTGACGCGATTTCAAATTTTCGCATCTCAATGCCCATTGCATCATAGCTCCCGGCTGGATTCGTAAGGATGAACTTCTGCTGTTCATTCTGCCAGGAAAATGACTGTAGCTCAAGTCGCTTCGGAGCAACAATAATAAGGTTTTCAGCTGGTATTGCCCAGGCCTTTCCATCCAGAATGAAATTCTCCGGCACAATATGAAAGCGCATTTCTTCCCCTGGCGTCTCAACGGTAGCGGCTATGTTCAGAAGCTTTTCTCCTAATGTATCATTTACGCCGAGATCGAACCGGAGAATATCTCTGGAGAGGGAGCCGGAAAGCTCTGTGTGCCGAATGTCTGCAGGGCCACTAATCAGTCTTTCGAAACCGAGCTTAAAGCCCATCGTGTCGCGGTTCGATTTAAGCTTGAATTCAAGGCTGTCGGCAATCGTCCCGGAATAATTAAGATAGTTAAGTGTGAGATCCGCATTAAGTGTGTGATTGCGCTGACTGAAATCCATGGTTAACGTAGCAGGGTCAAATGCTTCCAGGCCAGGAACAAGCACGTCGTTGAGCAGGTCCGTCTGTCGTATTTCCACAGAGGCTCTCATCTCAATGGTACCAGTAGAATCCAGTGCTGTTTCTCCCGATTTAAAGTAGCTCTGAATGTGACGGTTTACCGCTGCAGCAATATTTTCGGGTTTGTCATTTCCTGAAACAAACACCTTCGCAAAAGGAGCAATCAAGGCAAAACCAGTGCTGTCGGAATTCCCTGTTGCCCTTATAATAATGGAATCCAGAACGTATGGCTTTTTCTCTTTAATAACCAGCCCTTCAGAAATGTTAACACTGGCCTTGAAATCATCGGGTGTGCCAGTCATGGATGCGTCCATCATGATCTTCAGCCGGATATCTTCCTCCATCAGCTTTAGTGCTTTAAGATTGGCCGCCTGCACGTCGAGCTTCGCATTGTACGACGGATTTACAGTATCAAGCGAAGCGTCTGCATGTATTTCCATCACAAGGTTTGAATCGCTGTATGCCAAAACAGCCTTGGCTATTCCATCAGCTGCATTCCCGCTGATCTGCATTCCTTCGTAGTTATAACCATTGAGTTCAAGCTTGCTGAATTCGGATGCAAATTCCGCCACCATCGTTTGTGGATCCGTTCCTTTTCCTTCAACGGTTACCTGGCCGCTAATCTTTTTAACAATAGTTTGCCCAAGTAATTTACCAGCATTGAGATCAACAATCTCCGCAACGGCCGAGTAAGAAATTTCACCAGCATCCGAGTAAATAGCATCAAGATCTATCATCCCATCGCTTGTCTTAAGCAGTGCATGAGCGTTGATATCCTTAAGATTTCCGTTAACATCGGCCTCAAGATTCAGCCATTCCGGAATCTCTACGGCAGAAGATCCGGGCGGCATAAACTTCCCAATGTCTTGTTTCCCTGATTTGATCCGGAGATCCGGTAAATCAAAACCCAGCTTCTCAGAATCCGGTAAACCGGTAAGTTCACCATTTACGATAATCTCAGTCTGCGCGCCCCACTTTATCTGTAAACCCGCGATATCAAGGGCAGCCATTTTTCCTTCAACTTTACCTTCAAGCAAAACAGGCGAAGCGCTTAGCTTCATGAACTGCTCATTTTTAACTAATTCGGGCGAAAAATAACGGGCCTCAGAAACGAACAGCTTGCTTGGCTCTACCTGCAGTTTAACCTGAGCTTCCGACTGATCTGCAATAAATGCCGCAAGGCCGGAATAATTCAATTGAACGTCGGAATAAAAAGACGAATTATTGGTAATGATCTGCAGCTTTTTAAGCGCAGCATTTTTGTCAGAGAGTTCTGCTTTTACTGCGAGCTTCCTGAGCTGAAAACCACTTTGTTCTTTAAAACCCAAATTTTTCAACTCTGCCTTCGCTGATTTATTCGCCAGGCCAACATTTTCCAGGGAAACATTTAAGGAGTCAAGGCCAATATGTGCCGGATCAAAAGCTCCGGCTTTTCGAACATAACTTCCCTGATCCATCTGAAAATTCACATTGCTTAATGTAAATTTCTTCATGGAAATATTCCAATCGGGCCAGGTAAAAGGTTCTGAGATAGCAGGATCTTCCGATACAACAGGTTCAGGAGTTCCAACAGGCAACTGAACAATGAATCTGCTTTCAGCCAAAAACACCTTCCCTATTTTCAGTACCTGAGCGTTAAGGTTGGCTTCCGGAAGCTGGAAACGGAACTTGCCAATTTTTGCATCGATCAGCATAGTATCACCAGGCGAATCATAGTTGAGATGCACATTGCTGAAAGCCAGATTGTCGAGCTGAATCGAAGGTAAAGGCGACGCCGTGGTATCTAAATCTTCCTCCTCTTCGGGATGCGGAACCACGTTTTGCCTGATATTTACAAACGTTTCGTTGAGCTCCAGCTTCTTGAGATGGAAAAACATAGCATCCAGGTCGATCATGTTGGATTCCATGTTGAAGCTTCCCATTTTTATCCTTGCATCCATCCCGGAAACCTCATCGTTGTAATGAATCCTAAAGTTGGCGAGGCTTATCTTCCCAAGAGAAATATCGGTAGCCGAACCCAAGGATGTGTCGGCTGCTGCGTTCGTACTGGCTCCCGAATCAAAGGCTTTAATAATATAATCAAAGTTGAAGGCACTGTCAGGCAATGTGCGGTTAATATTTGCAACCAGTCCAGTCCAGTCCAGGTGGGTTACTTCAATATCGCCTCCGAAGAGAGGGAAAATGCTTATCCCGGTTTGGAGCTTTTCTGAATAAATTAACGTGTCTTTATGTTGATCCTGGACGTAAAGGCCTTCCAGCTCTATATCTCCTGAAAATGTAAAAAACAGGCGATCAACAGTAACCGGTGTTCCGATCTTCTCCGTGAGCCAGGAAACGGCCTTTCCGGTGATGTACTTCTGAAAACTTTCTGTACGGATAAGAAGAATCAGGATCACCAGAATCACGCTTAGCGATAGCAGTGCCCATTGGAAAATCTTCCATATCCGTTTTAGTGTCCTCTTTGCTTTCAATTCCTTAAAAATAACCACAATCCAGGCCAGTACAACGGGTGTAACAGATTGTTTTGAATATTATGTCAACCTAACGACAATTCCCTCCGAATAAGGGAAAACAGAACGATAATAGCTATGATTACCGGCAACCAACAAACAGAGAAAGGACAACCATGATCACTATAAACGCCCGGTTTGGGGAATCAGGCATAAAGTGATGTGGAAAATTATGGTCAGAGATCCATTTCTATAAGCACCGGGCAATGATCGCTGTGAATAGCATCCGGAAGAATAACAGCGCTTCGGAGCTTATCTGTAAGATCATCAGTTATCATCGCGTAATCGATGCGCCAGCCAAGGTTCCTCGAACGTGCGCCCTGCCTAAACGTCCACCAGGTATAATTATGCGGATCCTTATTCAGATGCCTGAAGGTGTCCACAAATCCTTCTTCGATAAATTCCTGCATCCATGCTCTTTCTTCTGGTAAAAACCCGCTGCTCCTGGCATTTGAAACCGGGTTGTGAATATCAATCGCCTGGTGGCAGATATTGTAATCACCACAAATGATTAGCTTTTCGCGTTGCTTTTTTAGGGACCGGATGTATTCTTTGAAGTATACTAGAAATTCAATTTTAATTGCCTGTCGTTCCTCACCTGACGAACCGCTGGGAAAATAGACGCTGATCAGGCTCCAGGGACCAAAATCGAGACGGATGCAACGTCCTTCAAAATCATAAAGATCATGCTCCATTCCGATCTGAACGTGCTCAGGCTTATGCTTCGATAAAATAGCTACGCCGCTGTATCCCTTTTTCTGCGCCGAATAGAGATATGGTTCGTAACCTATCTCCCGGAAGATGTTAAAGTCAAGTTGATCGGGCTGTATCTTAATTTCCTGTAGACACACCATATCAGGATCGGTGGCCTTTAACCAGTCGATAAATCCTTTGCTGATTGCCGAACGCAGACCGTTGACGTTGTAGGTGGCGATTTTCATTTTTTGAGTTACGATGCTTGATTTCCCTGATGCGGTTGATTTTGCTAAAATGCGGGATTTTTCCTGATGATTGGCCACTTCGGGCGTTGAGACGCAAGATATTGCGTCTTTACGAAAAGATATGGGCGATGGCCGGAGGCCCCGGGCTGCCTGGCGGTACATGCCTGCTGCTCTACCGGAGCGCAGTCAGGGTACCATGCCCGCATCCCTATCGCGTACCGTTAAAGCTGTAAAATTCTGCGCTGTCACAGCATTTGTCATGGCTTTACCCTTTCCACAATCATTCGTTCACATATCAGAATCATATCTCTATCCGTTAACATCCATTTGATTTACCTTTAGCCTCAAGGCTTACTGTGCGTTTTAACCTCTCATTTATTCTTCTTTTTCTAACCACTGCGGGAAATTTATTCTCCCAGTCGCTGAGCACGCTGAGGTTTAAAAAACTCCCGCTCGGGGCGGACACTATCCGTATCGACAGCCTTAGTCTGCAGCCCGGCTCGGTAAAATTCCTTAGTGGTCATGCTGATACTTCCTTATATAGGATCGACCCTCTGGGAAGCCGCCTGATAAAAAAAAATGTTGGGATCACTTCTTCGAACGATTCTGTTGCTATTCAATACCGGGTATTTCCATTAAATTTTACTGAAACAGTAAGAAATAAAAAAAGGACTTATTCGACAGCTGAAGAAAGGGGCATTTATAATCCTTTTGTATTTACTCCAACCCGCACCGATAACAACGCCTTAAAATTTGAAGGTTTAAATAAATCGGGCTCTATTTCGCGTGGAATTTCAATTGGCAATAACCAGGATCTGGCGGTTAATTCAACACTTAATTTACAATTGTCGGGTAAATTATCTTCCGACATAGACATTAGCGCTGCAATTACGGACGACAATATTCCGATTCAGCCCGATGGAAACACGCAGCAACTGCAGGACTTTGACAGAGTTTACATTCAATTGTCAAATGCGACGTCCAAATTAATTGTTGGTGATTTTCAGATAACACGGCCCGAATCTTATTTCATGAATTTTAATAAGCGGTTGCAGGGAGGAAGTTTTTCGACGCAATTTAAAACGCCCATTTTAAATGAAGCGAAACACAAACCTGCGATTGTAAAAATAGGAGGAAGTGCTGCTGTGGCAAGAGGAAGATTTAACCGTATGAATATTGAGGGAATCGAAGGAAACCAAGGGCCGTACCGCTTGCGTGGAACAAATAATGAACAGTTTATTATTGTTCTTTCAGGTTCCGAAAAAGTATATATTGACGGAAGGCTTTTAAAACGCGGACAGGAAAATGAATATGTTATAGATTATAATTCGGCCGAAGTAACATTTACATCGCGAATCCTTATGACAAAAGACCTGCGGATATTTGTTGAATTTGAGTATTCGGACCGCAACTATGCACGAAGCTTATTGTATTTTAATAACGAAATTGAACAGGGAAAACTCACCACCCGTATAAATATCTACAGCGAGCAGGACAGTAAAAACCAACCACTTCAGCAACAGTTAACAGCAGAACAGAAAGATGTTCTGGCGGCGGCGGGCGATAATGTTACCGGAGCTCTGATTGAGTCCATCGACAGTGTTGAATTCTCTACAGATCTTATTCTATATAGGAAAGCTGACACCACTATTAATACTATTATTTACCAGGATATCCTTATTTATTCCACCAATCCCGCTTCAGCAAAATTCAGGGCAACATTTACGAATGTTGGTCCAAAAAACGGGAATTACATTCAGGCGAACAGTGCAGCTAACGGACGGGTATTTCAATGGGTTGCTCCCATCGACGGGGTAAAGCAGGGAACTTTTGAGCCAAAATCGCTGCTTATTCCTCCATCAAAAAAACAGGTTGTAACATTCGGAACGACCTACAGGATGAATGCCCGTACGAAGATTGTTTCTGAAGTTGCCTATTCAAATGCGGATCTCAATACGTTTTCACCGATCAATTCGGAGAATGATCAGGCTTATGCACTGAAGGTGTCGGGAGAAAATATCAGGAAATTCGGAAATGATACTGCCTTACTCTGGACACTTACCTCAACGCTGAGCTATGAGCAGGTCGACAAAAATTTCAGTCCGATCGAACGGTTCCGAAACGTTGAATTCGACCGCGACTGGAACATACAGCGAACCAATGCCAAGCCCGCCACAGAATACCTTCCGCGTTTGAACATCAATGTAGGGCAGGGAAAAACAGGGACGATCAATTATCTTTTCACCAGCTATATCAGGGGAGAAGAATTCGCGGCCACTCAGCATGCAGTGGCAACCGATCTTAAAAAGCGTGGCTTTGGGCTGAT
>Ga0105048_10006287_pt1 | contig 19137 bp, 18 predicted proteins | sample MAT05_FD_78382 | JGI IMG/M metagenome (GOLD analysis project Ga0105048, IMG submission 78382) | Freshwater microbial communities from Lake Fryxell liftoff mats and glacier meltwater in Antarctica - MAT-05 | ecosystem: Environmental > Aquatic > Freshwater > Ice > Liftoff microbial mat | place... | reverse complement strand
TGCCGGACAGCGAGAGCGTCGCGGAAATCGACGCCCAGCGGCGGGTGCCGACGTTCACCTCGACGGTTGCACGCGTCGATCGACGCACGCGACCGAGGCTCACCACGACCGTGCGCTCACCCGGCGGCAGCATCACTGCGCGCAGGCCGAGCACCTGATCGATGTCCACGCCGAGCGGGAGCTGAGCGAGCGCCGCGCCGCGGACGTCGGCATCGAGATCATCGAGCGAGAGCGTCTGGGCGGCCCGCTGCACCGACTGCCGCACCGCGACACCGGTCGCGAGCTCCGGATCGCCACCGCTGCGGCGTAGCGCGTCGGCAACCGCCGCACGGGTGATCTGCGTGCGCGCCCCCGGAGCCGGCGAGGGGCCGAGATCAACCCCCAGCAGCTCGCGCGGCGCCGTCGGCGAGAGATCGCCGAAGGTGATGCGGTCGCCGTCGACGACGACGGCACGCGAGGTCGCAACCGCACCGATGACACCCGACGGGGGCATCGCGAACATCAGCAAGCACGCGAGGATTGACGTCGTCACTGGACCTCAGATCGAGTTGGTGGCGGTCTGGAGCATCTCGTCGCTGGCCTGGATGACCTTCGAGTTGATGTCGTACGCGCGCTGGCTGCTGATGAGATTGATCATCTCTTCGACGACCTTCACGTTCGACATCTCGAGGAAACCTTGCCCGAGCGTGCCCATGCCCTGCAGACCGGGCGGGCCCGACTGCGCGTCGCCGCTCGCGGTCGTCGCCTGGTAGAAATTGCGACCCATCGCCTGCAGACCGCCGGGGTTCACGAAGTTGACGAGCTGGATCTGTCCGACCTCGGTGGCCGCGGCCTCGCCGTCGAGCGTCGCCGACACGGTGCCGTCGGCACCGATCGTCACGGTCTTGGCACCGGGCGGGATCGCGATCGCCGGATCGAGCAGATAGCCGTCGGTCGTGACGAGCTGACCCTGCTGATCGAGCTCGAAGTTGCCGGCGCGCGTGTACGCGAGCTGGCCGCCGGGCATCGTGACTTGGAAGAAGCCCTGGCCCTCGATCGCCATGTCGAACTGGTTGCCGGTCTGCATCAGATCGCCGGTCGTGAAGCTGCGGTGCGTCGCTGCGGTGCGGACACCAGTGCCGATCTGCAGGCCGCTCGGCACGGACGTGCCCTGCGCCGAGGTCGTGCCGGGCGCACGCACCGTCTGGTAGAGCAGATCCTGGAAGTCCGCGCGCTGCTTCTTGAACCCCGTCGTGTTCACGTTCGCGAGGTTGTTGGAGATGACGTCGATGCGCTGTTGCTGGGCATCCATGCCGGTGGCAGCGGTGTGTAGTGCGCGGATCATTGGTGACTCCTGTTAGTGCGAGGACAGCAGCTTCTGATCGAGCCTGCGGTACTCGCCCATGACTTTTTGGTTGGTCTGGAATTCTTGCGTGAGCTGTACGAGCTCGACGAGCCCGCGCACCGGATTGACGTTGCTGCCCTCGAGCGCGCCGCCTTGCACGGATGCGTTCGTGGCTCGCTGCATGTCCGCCGGCGCGGCACGCATGTGGGTGTCGCCTACTGCCTCGAGTCGTTCGGTCGGCACGTTCACGATGGAGAGTCGTGCGATTGTCGTGCCGTCTTGGGAGATGGTGCCGTCGCTGCCGACGCTCGGCGGTCCGCCTTCGGGACGCAGGCGAATCGGCGCCCCCGTGTCGCTCGCGATCGCGTTGCCCATTTGATCCACGACCGTACCGTCGGCGGCCATGCGGAAGTTGCCAGCACGCGTCAGCAGCTGGCCGGCCGGCGCCTCGACGACGAACCACCCCGAACCGTCGATCGCGACGTCGAGGGGATTGCCCGTCTGACTGATGACGCCGGGACTGTCGTCGACGCGCGTGCCGGAGAGGGCGACGAAGCCCTTCTCGATCGGGCGCTGGGTCTCGCCGGTGCCGACGAGGAACGACTGGAACTCGGCACGATGCTGGCGAAAGCCGGGCGTCGATGCGTTTGCGACATTGTTCGCGACGACGTCGAGCCGGCGCTGCGCCGCAATCGCGCCGGACATACCGATGTAGATACCGTTTGCCATTGTTCGTAGCTCTCCGAAGGACTCGAAGTGAAAAGCGGGCGAAGCCCGACCAAAGAAAAGCCGCCGGGGAGGGGCTGCGAAGCCCCTCCATCAAGACAAATGCTAATTGTGCTTGAGCATGTGACGCAGCCGACCGGTGGCTTCGCCCATGATCTGGCAGACACGTGACTCGGTGACGCCGACGCAGGTGCCGATCTCTTTGAGCGTCATCTCGCGCTGGTAGTACATCTCGAGGATGAGCTGCTGGCGCTCGGGCAGGCCCGAGATCGCATTGCGCAGTCGATCGTGCAGCTCGCGGATGCTGGTCGCTTCGTCCGGGCCGAGCGACTTGGAAGACAGCTCGATCATGCGCTCGGCCGGACCGTCGTCGCCGCGTTGCAGATCGTCGAGGCTGAGCACGCGGACGTTGCCGATGCGTTCGACGAGCCGGCGATACTCTTCGATGCCGAGCTCGAGCGCGGTGGCCATCTCCGACTCGACCGGTGGGCGGCCGAGCTGTGCGGTCAGCTCTTGGTTCTTGCGCGCGAGCCGTTTCGCGGTGAGGCGCGCGTTGCGAGCCATCAGGTCATAGCGGCGCAGCTCGTCGAGAATCGCGCCCTTGATGCGGAACTCGGCGAACGTCTCGAAGCGGTCGGCCTTGCTCGGATCGTAGCGATCGACCGCGTCGAGCAGGCCGAGCGTGCCGGCGCCGATCAGGTCGTCGAGCGACACGTGGGCCGGCAGCGAGCGGGCCATCCGCGTCGCGATGCGCTTCACGAAATCGAGGTAGCGCGTCGGGTCGACCTTCGCGCTCTTCGGTCGCTCGTTCGCGGCATCGCCCGACGGGACGAGCGCCCGGGCGTGGGCCGGATCGATCGGCGCGTTCGCGGGGACGAGATCTGCGGACGTCGCCATCTCGTGGCGCGGCATCTCGTTGGAGTTCGCCGCGATCCGCGGCTTACGACGGGCAATACCTATTTGGCTCATGTCAGCCTCCTTTTTGGCGGAGCAGGCGGCGCCAGAACAGACGCAGCGCACCTTCGCGATCGTCGCGATGATCGGCGCGCGCCAGGGCTTCGGCGACGTCGAGGATCGCGAGTGACGCGGGGCAACGGGGATACGCGGTGAGCACCGGCTCGCCGCGCATGACCGCGCGCGAGATCGCGGGGTCACGGGGAACCGCGCCGAGGTAGTCGAGCGCGACGTTGAGAAAACGGTCCGCGAGCGCGACGAGCCGGCGGAAGACCTGCTCACCCTCGGCTTCGCTCGCGACCATGTTCGCGATCACGTGTACACGGCGTACCGCGCAGCGCGTGCACAGCACCTTGAGCATCCCGTACGAGTCGGCGACGCTGGTCGGCTCCGGCGTGACGACGAGGAGGATGTCCTTCGCCGCGGCAGCGAAGCCGATCGCGTTGCTGCCGATGCCCGCACCGGTATCGACGACGACCGCATCGAAGCGCTCGTCGAGGCCGTCGATCGCGGTGAACAGGTTGCGTCGCGCGGCATCGCCGAGGTTCGCGAGATCCTGAGCACCGGATGCGCCGGGCAGGAGCCACACGTTCGGTGCGCCCTGGATGATTACGTCATCGATGCCGACCTCGCCTGCGATCAGGTCTGCGGTCGTGTACGACGGGGCGACGCCCATGATGATGTCCATGTTCGCGAGGCCGAGATCCGCATCGACGGCGAGCACTCGAGATCCGCGCTGTCCGAGCGCGATCGCGAGATTCGCCGACAGGTTGGTCTTGCCGACACCGCCCTTGCCCGAGGTCACCGCGATGACGGTCGGGCCGACGGGGGTGAGTGCGCTGCGTAGAGGAATGACGTCGCCGAGGTTCATCGGCGCGTCGGGTTCAGCCGCCACGAGGGTCGGCCGCGAGGGTTCACGGGGAGTGGAATCGGGTTTCATGCGCGTGCGCCTCCGAGCAACAGAGCGACGACGGTGTCGGCGGTTGCGGGATCGAGATCGTCGGGGACTTGGGGACCAGTGGTGAGGAAGGACAGGGGCATCTGCTCGCGCAGACGGACGGCGACGACGCTGCCGATCGCGAGCGCCTCGTCGACCTTGGTGACGAGCAACGCGTCGGGCTTGGTGGGGCGATACAGATGAACGATGCGCTCGAGCTCCTCGGCCCGCGTCGCGGCACCGACACACAGGTGGGTGAACACGGGCTCGCCGGCGCGAGCGAGGCGACGCGCGAGATCGGCGAACGCGTCGGTCTGCGTGGGCGAGATGCCGGCGGTGTCGATGAAGATCAGCTCGGCGTTCGGGTGCTCCGCGAGCGCGGCACCGAGTCCGTGGGTCGGTGCGACGGTCAGCGGAACGTCGAGCAGCCGCGCGTACGCACGCATGGCGGCGGTGCCACCGAGGCGTCCGTCGTCGAGGCTGACCAGGGCGATGCGGCGATCCTCGATGAGGCGCGCGCGGGCGGCGAGCTTGCTGATCGTGGTGGTCTTGCCGACGCCGGTCGGGCCGACGAAAGCGATGACGCGCGCCTCCGACTGACCGGTGCCGGCGGCGGGGCCGAGCGCGGCGTGGACGTTCGCGCGCAGCAGCGCCTCGGCTTCGATCGCCGCGGCGTCGGCGGGCAGCAGGCGCAGCCACGCCTCGCAAAGATCCCGCGGCACCATCGCCGCGAGCAATCGCCGACGCAGCGCGGCGTGGGGCGCGACGGCTCCGCGCGCGGCCGCGACGGCAGCCGCGGGATCGTCCCTGATGAGGTCGCGCACCGAGGCCTTGGGCTGCTCGCGAATGCGATCGGCACGACGCTCGGCGAGCATTGCTCGCGCGGGCGCGGGATCGACCGGCGCCGCGTCGCGAGACTTCGCGAGCGGTGACGGCGAATGACCTTCGGGCGCTGCGGCGGTCACCTCGAACAGCGTGCCGCCGAGCAGGCCGAGCGAGCGGCCGGACACACGGCGGGTATCGAGAATCACTGCGTCGGGTCCGAGCTCGCGTCGCACGAGCGCGAGGGCTTCGCGGATCTCTCGGGCTTGGAACGTCTGGGTTTCCATGGGGATCTGCGGGGGAGGGAGGACGGGTTCAGGCCGCGAGCTTCACGACGCCGGTGGTGGTCACCTTGGTCTTCGCGTCGAGCTCGCGAAGACTCATCACTGCAAGTCCCGGTGCATGTCGTCCCGCCAACGCAGCGACGGATCGTCGAAGATCCGGCGCGACCAGCAGAAGTGGCTCTGAAGCGCCTTTGAGGGCCAACACGGCGGCTTCGAGGCTGCGAACGACGCGCGGCAGGAGCGTCGCCGCATCGCCGCCGGCCGGAAGTCGGCCACGTAGCGCGGCTTCGACATCGGGACCGAGCACCATCGCCGGCAATGCACCGCGTTCGTCGACGAAGCGCGCGGTAATCTGACGCCCGAGTCGCTCGCGCACGAGCTCGGTGAGTGCGTCCGGATCCTTGACGGTGGCCGCATGATCGGCGGCAGCCTCGAGGATCGTTCGCAGGTCGCGGATGCCCACACCTTCGCGCAACAGGTTGCGCAGGACCTTGATGAGCTCGCCGAGCGGAATGAGCGTCGGCACGACTTCCTCGACGAGCTTCGCCTGCGTGCGGGCGAGTGCGTCGAGCAGCTCCTGGGTCTCGGTGCGACCGAGCAGATCCGCGGCGTGACGGCGCAGCAGCTCGGTGATGTGGGTCGCGGCGACGGTCGCAGGGTCGACGACGGTGTAGCCGAGCAGCTCGGCGCGCTCGCGATCGCCGGGGCCGATCCACACCGCAGGCAGCCCGAACGCGGGCTCCTTGGTGCGCTCGCCCTTGAGCTCACCGGTCGCGCTGCCGGGATTGACGGCGAGCAGTCGCCCGGGTCGCAGGTTGCCCTCGCCGATCGTCTGGCCGGACAGCAGCAGGCGGTAGTCGCCGGAAGGCAGGCGCAGGTTGTCGCGCACGTGGATCGGAGGCATGACCATGCCGAGCTCGGGGACGAGCTGACGACGCACCGCCGCGATGCGCTTGAGTAGATCGCCGCCGCGGTTGCGATCGACCAGCGGCACCAGATCGAACCCGACCTCGAGCGACAGCAGCTTCACGTCGAGCAGGTCGTGAAGTGGTGCTTCTTCTTCGCTCGTCGGCTTGCTGTCGCCGGCCTCGGGCTTCGGCTGCGCGGCGAGCCGCTTGGCGCGACGCGCTGCGGCGAAGCAGGCGCCCGACAGCCCGAGGAAGACGAACGTCGGCATGCCGGGCGCCAGCGCGATGCCGCCGAGCGCGATGCCGGCGACGATGAGTGGCTCGGGCCGACCGAGGAGCTGACGCACCAACGTGGTGCCGAGGTCCTCGCCAGTCGCGGTGCGCGACGCGATGAGGCCGGCGGCCATCGACGTGAGCAGCGCGGGGATCTGCGCGACGAGACCGTCGCCGACCGTGAGGATCGTGTAGGTCTCGGCCGCATCGCCGAAGGTCATGCCCTGCTGCGCGACGCCGATGATGATGCCGCCGAGGATGTTGATCGCGGTGATGATGAGACCCGCGACGGCATCGCCTTTGACGAACTTGTTGGCGCCGTCCATCGCGCCGTAGAAGTCGGCCTCGTCGGAGACAGCGGTGCGGCGCTTTCTGGCCTCGACCTCGCTGATGTGGCCGTTGGCAAGATCGTTGTCGATCGCCATCTGCTTGCCGGGCATCGCGTCCAAGGTGAAGCGCGCGGCGACCTCGGCGATGCGACCGGCACCCGCGGTGATCACCTTGAAGTTGATGATGACCAGGATGACGAACACGATGACGCCGACGATGTAGCTGCCGCCGACGACGAATGCACCGAACGCGTGGATGACGTTGCCGGCCGCCTCGGGCCCCTCGTGACCGCGCAACAGGATCAATCGCGTCGACGCGATGTTCAGCGACAGCCGCAGCATCGTCGACACGAGCAGCACCGACGGGAAGCTGGAGAACTCGGCTGGATCGCCGAAGTTCACCGCGAGCAGGAACACGAGCAGCCCGATCGTGATGCTGAACGTCAGCAGCACGTCGAGCAGCATCGGGGGCAGGGGGATGACCAGCATCAGGACGATGCCGACCAAGCCGAGGGCCATCAGGCGACCAGTGCCGTTGCGTTCGGGTGTGCTCATGCGGCGTTCCTCCACCGCGTCATGCGGTAGACATAGGCGAGGACGCGGGCGACGACCTCGAACAGCTCGGCGGGAATCTCTCGCCCGACCTTGCCCGCGGCATGGATGGCGCGGGCAACCGGCGGGTTCGCGACGATCGGGATCTGGTGCTTGCGGGCTTCCTCGCGGATCTTCGCGGCGAGGTGGTCGATGCCCTTCGCGACGAGCTTCGGCGCGCCGCCGGTCTCGGGGTCGTACGCGAGCGCGACGGCGTAGTGCGTCGGGTTGACGATCACCACGCTCGCGGTGCGAACCGCCGCGAGCATGCGATTGCGGCCGATCTGGCGCATGCGCGTGCGCATGCGCTGACGGACGAGCGGGTCACCCTCTTGCTGCTTGAGCTCGTCCTTGACCTCTTGCTTCGTCATCCGCAGCTCCGCGCTGACCTTGCGGAAGCTGAGGAACCAGTCGGCGGTCGCGAGCATCGCGGTCACGGCAAGTGCCGCCATCGCGATGCGCATGAGCAGCGCACCGATCGTGTCGAGCGCGACGTCGGGCGCGACGTTCAGCAGGCCCGGTAGACGATCGATTTCGTCGACGAGCACGACCCACAGCACGGTGCCGATCGCGGCTGCCTTGGCGATCGTCATGCCGAGCTGGGTGAGCGCGTCACCGCTCGCGAACGCGCGCTGCAGGCCCTTGATGAGGCCGAGGCGATCGAGCTTGAAGCCCACGAGCTTGCCGGACCACAGGCCCCCGGTCTGCGCGACACCGATCGCGGCGGCACATGCGAGCAGCACCGTGCAGCCACCGAGCGCGACGACACCGATCGCGTCGCCCGCATCGACACCCGCCTGCGTGAGCATGCCCCGCGGATCGCCGTGCACGTCGCCGATGCGACGCAGCGATCGGATCATCAAGCCGAATGCTTCGCGGGCGATGGGAGCACCGAAGACCGTCGCGGCGACGAGCACGACCGCGCACAGCACGACGGCACCTACATCGGGGCTCGATGGCACGCGCCCGTCCTCGCGGAATTGCTCCCGCTTCTTGGCGGTGGGCTCCTCGGTGCGGTCGTCGGACACCGGCGGTAGGCCAGTGCAAGGCGGGGGCCGAAGCAACGGCACTTGCCGTGGAAGCTTTTGTCCCGATGTGGGCCGAGGCCGGTGCTCGAGCGGCGGGATTCGGTCGCGGCAGCCACAAACGAATGCCGCGAGTTCCCCGTGGCTCGAAGTCTACGGCACGTCGAACCACGGCTTCTGTGCGCCGTACATGGCGCACGGCTACGACTGCTCGAGCTTTCCCGGCACCAACGTCGCGGTCGAGAACGGCTCGGACTTCCCCGCGGCCTGTCTCCGGTAACCAGTGCGTTCCGCTCGTTCCGACGCTGTGCGCCGAAGACATGACGTGCATGTTCTATCCGGCGTTCGTCTACGGCAACCGGATGTGCTGGTTCGTGCCGGATGCCGCGTCGCTACCGATCGGATCGGCGTGCGAGTACGCGAGCGGCTGCGGCGAGAGCACGTCATCGTCGTCGTGCAGCCTGGTGCGCAACGCGAGGTCGCGGCTTCTGCTACCGTCGCGGGATGATGGTGCGCGTGCGATCGAGGGGCCGCCGAGGCGCTGTGGTGGCGGTGTTGCTCCTGCCGTCGGGCGCGTGCACGACCGGCGCAGAGCTGAATCCGCCGCTCGATTCGCTCAGCGGCCTGAGCGTCGGCGAGAGCGACCCGAGCGATGGCGATTCGTCGTCGGCACCGAGCGACACCAGCGACGACGACCCGAGCCAGTCGACCACCGGCGTCGATCCCACCGCGGTCGACGAGTCGTCGACCACCAAGCCGGACGACAGTGACACCGAAGCGACGGACGGCTCGACCGGAGTCTCCGTCGTGTGCGGCGACGGGACCATCAACGGCGACGAGCAGTGCGACGGCGACGACCTCGGCGGCGAGGACTGCATCTCCCAAGGCTTCGTCGCCGGCACGCTCGCGTGCAAGAAGGACTGCACGTTCGACACGGCGAGTTGCGCACCGAACGACTGCGGCAACAATGTCGTCGAGGATCCCGAGCAGTGCGACGGCATGGATCTCGCGGGCGAGAGCTGCCAGTCGCAGGGCTTCACGCTCGGTGCGCTCGCGTGCGGCGGCGGCTGCACGTTCGCGACGGGTGGCTGCAGCAATCCGAGCTGCGGCAACGACGTCGTCGAGCAGGGCGAGGCGTGCGACGGCTCGGACCTCGGCGGTGAGAGCTGCGTGTCGCAGGGCAACCCCGGTGGCGGCAACCTCGTGTGCCTCGGCAACTGCTCGGGCTACGACGATGCGGCGTGTGCCTGCTTCGACGAGGATCTCGGGACCAACGCAGGCCCGGCGATCACGTCGGGCGACACATCGGGCGACGACAACGACCTCGCGCCGAGCTGCGGTGGCGCCGACGGACCCGACCGTGTCCTCGAGTTCACGTCGACCGGCGCGGGCACGTACACGTTCGACACCTTCGGCTCGGCGTTCGACACGAAGATCGCGTTGTTCTCGGACTGCGCGAGCGAGCTCGCGTGCAACGACGATTCCGGTGGGTTGCAATCGCAGCTGCAGCTCGACATGGGCGCGAACCAGTCGGTGCTCGTGGTGGTCGACGGCTACAGCGGCGGCTCGGGCCCGTGGGTGCTGAACATCGCTGCGCCGGGCGCTGCGTTCCCGTGTCAGGACCAGGACATCGGTGGGGCGGTCGGGGCGTCGGTGGCCTCCGGCAACAGCGGCGTGGGCGACGACGATCTCGATCCGAGCTGCGGCCTCGGCAACGCCGCGGATCAGGCGATTCGCTTCACCGCGCCCGCGGCCGCGCAGTACACCTTCGACACGTTCGGCTCGGCGTACGACACCGTGTTGTCGGTGTGGTCGGACTGCGCGACGCAGACGTCGTGCAACGACGATACGGGCGGGCTGCAATCGGAGGTCGTCCTGAACCTCGCGCAGGGCCAGGCGGTGATCGTGCTGGTCGACGGCTACAACGGCGCGACGGGCAACTGGGTGCTGAACGTCGCGAGCGGGTGAGCGATACTCGGTCGCGACCGCGAGCGTGCTGAACAGGACGGTGCCGGCGAGGCCGGCGGTCCAGCCCCTACGGTGATCGCGTCGGCTTCCACTCGAGGGCCACTCGACGAAGCGGGCTTCGCTCTCGGAGTGCGCGGGATCGTCGATGACGAGCGCGCGCTCGTCGTAGAATGCTGTCTGAGCCTCGTCGAACCCAACGCCGTGCTTGCGCTGGTTGGTCGCGTTCTTGCGAACGTCCCAGGCAAACCGAAGGTCGGCCATTTGGTTGCGGCGGTAGCACTACTTTGTAGTGGCGTCCACGGCACGCCGGCCGACGGCTGCTAGCTCAGCGTCGCGATGACCCGATCGAACGCCGCGACCGCATCCCAAAGATGCCGCGCGACCGCCTCGCCGAGGCTCGGCAGCGCGCGGTGCAGCGCGACCAACCCGGCCGCGAGCGTGATCGCGAATGCCAACCCGAAGATCTGCAGCTTGGGCACGAACCGCGCGAGCACGGCAAGTGCGAGCTTCACCGCGAGGCCGGTCGCGAGCACGGGCAGCGCGAGGTGCAGCGCGACCTCGAGCGCGTGACCCGATTGCTCGGCCAGCGTCGCGACCGTGTCGCCGCCGATGCGGCCGGTGCCGAGCGGGATCATCCGCATGCTGTGCGCGAGGCCGCCGATGAGCGCGCGATCGATCCCGAGCGCGAAGAAGAGCTGCACGCCGAGGTGGCCCAGCAATGACGCCGTTGCCGTCGATGCGCCGGGGTTCGCCGGATCCGCGACCGCCGAGAACGACAGCCCGATCTCGACGCCGATGAGCTCGCCCGCCATCCGAATCCCGGCGAGAGCGATCTGCACGACGAACCCGAGCGCGAGGCCGACCAGTGCCTCGCCCATCATCGCGAGCACGAGCCCGATGATGTCGAGGTGCGGAAGCGAAGGCGGCGTTGCGACGCCGACGAGCGACAGCGTCAGCGACAAGATGAGCAGCGCGCGGACCTGCCGTGGGATCGCGGGGCTCGCCGCGTGCGGCAGCGCGAGGATCAGCCCGCCGGCGCGCGCGAGCGCCAGCATCGCCATGATGGCGAGGGGCTCGAGCACGGCGAGCAGCGCTGCTTCGTCCATCGTCGCTGAGCCATCCTCGATTCAGGGGTGGATGTTCGCGATGGCGCCGAGCATCTCGCGGCCGAAGGACGTCAGCCGCTCGAGCAGCCAGCCGCCCATGAACACGAGCGCAGCACCCATCGCGAGTAGCTTCGGCACGAAGCCGATCGCCGGCTCGCTGAGCTGGGTCGCGGCCTGCACGAGGCCCATCACGAGGCCGACGCACAGACCAATCACGAGCAACGGTCCCGCGACCTCGAGCGACGTCGCCATCGCCCGCATCATCACGTCCATGACGGCTTCGGGCGTCATCCTGTGAGACTCCGGACGAGCGACTGGATCACGAGACCCCAGCCGTCGGCGAGCACGAACACGAGTACCTTGAGCGGTAGTGTGATGAGCGCAGGTGGCAGCATCACCATACCCATCGCCATCAGCACGCTCGAGACGACGAGATCGATCACCAAGAACGGCACGAGCACGAGGAAGCCCATCGTGAATGCCGTGCGCACCTCGGACAGTGTGTACGCGGGGATCAATACGATGAGCGACACGTCGTCACGCGACGCGGGGCGCGGGCGCTTGCTGATCTCGTACATCATCCGCAGATCGGCGTCGGCTGTGTGGCGCAGCATGAACTGCGCGAGCGGCTGACTGCCGCGATCGAGTGCCTCCGCGGTCGTGATCTCACCGCGTTGCATCGGCTCGATCGCGACCGTGTTCACCTCGGCGAACACTGGCGCCATCACGAACAGCGTCAGGAAGATCGCCATCCCCGTCAGCACTTGGTTCGGCGGCGCACCAGGCAGGCCGAGCGCCTGCCGCAGGAAGGAGAACACGATGATGATGCGCGTGAAACACGTCATCGTGAGTGCGATCGCCGGCAACAGCGACAGCAGCGTCATCAGGACCAGGATCTGCAGCGCCGTGCGTGCACCCGAGGTCGGTATGTCAGCATCCGTGGGTGCGGCGATCTTCGTGGGATCGAGCGCGTCGGCGAGCGCTTGGGTCACCGGCGGCAGTGCCGGTGATGCGCTCGGAGCTGCGCTCGTCGCGATCGGTGCGACGATCTCCGGCGCGGCAGCGTGGACCGTCGGCGTCCCGGCGAGTACGCCGAGCAAACCGGCCGCGAGCATCAGCGGCCGACACCACCGCGCGAGCACGGCCTTCACGCCGCGTCCTTCCGGCCGACCCACCGCGGATCACCGGCGAGCATCTCGAGGTGCGGTGGCATCAGGGGCTCTTCGTTGCGCCCCGCGAGCTCGTCACCGAGCGCGACGCGCAGGCGCTGCTTGAACGCGGCGAGCTTGCCGTCGGCGGCGGGCGCCGGTGCAGGCGCCGGAATCTCGGTGCTCATCGCCTGGGTCATGATCGCGGCGGTAGCCTCCGCGGGGCTCGCAGTGAGATCCGCGAGCAGCTCGATGCGATGTTCGGTCGAGCCGACGAGCAGCGAGCGACCACCGGCCGACAGCCACACGATCTGTTGCTTCGGACCGATCGACACCCGCGCCATCACACGCAGCGGCTGCGGCGTGTCGAGCAGCGGACGGCGACGACGCCACCACACGAGCCCGAGGCCGGAGAACGCGAGCATCGCGGTTGCGAGCCAGGCGAGGCCGATTTGCGGCGCGCTGCGACCGAGCTCGAGCGGAGCCTGCTGCGTCGATGCTGCGGCCCAGCGCGTGCTGTCCTCGCTCGGCGCGGGCTCGTCGGCGACCGTGAGCTCGGCAGCGGCGACGGTCGGCGCTGCAGCGGGTGCGGTCGGTACGGGCGTCGGCGCTGTCGGTGTGAGAGCCGGAGCGACCGGAGCTGCGGCGATCCTCACCGGCGTCGGCGCTGCAGCGGGTGCGGGTGCCGGCGCGTCACCGGCGATGCGTGCGAGCGTGGCAGCGCGATCGGTCGTCGTGACCGTCGTCGGCACCGTCGCAGCGATGGTCGTGATCGAGCGCGCCGGCGCGTCTTCGATGCGCACATCGAAGCCACCGGCGACCGTCGTCTTCGTCATGTGCTTCGACAACAGGCCCTTCGCCTTGCTGCGCTGCACGATGCGGACGGCGACGCGCTGCCCCGCGCGACCGACCTGCACGTAGTCGAGGCGATGGCGCTCGAGCGGGCGCATGCGCTGCGCCATCGCGTCGTCACCGGGTACGAACAGTAGCGCGCCGACCTTCGACGTCACGATGTGGTCGGCCTGGGCGTTCGCCTCGAGGCCGCGGATCCGCACCGTCACCCCGTTGTCGTCCTCCGCCAGCGACACGTCGACCTCGCCTGCCTCCGCGATGGTCGGGAGTGCCAAAGCGCTGGCGAACGCGAGGCTCGCCACCATGATCTTGGAATCAAGCCGCATCACTGGTCACCTTCCTGCTGCCGCCATCGTTGGCGGCCGTGCTCTCGCCGCTCACCACCTCGGTGATACGGATTCCGTATTTCTCGCCGACGACGACCGCCTCGCCGCGCGCGACCAACTTGCCGTTGACCAACACGTCGAGGCTCTCGCCCGCGGCCTTACCGAGCTCGATCACCGCACCGGGGCCGATCTGCATCAACACACCGATGGACACCGTCTTTCTGCCGAGCTCGACCGTCACCTGCACGGGGACGTCGAGGACCAGGCCGAAATCGTCGATGGAATGACTCATGAGTGTCTCCTGGTGATCTCGACGGCGACCATGCCGTCTTGCTGAACCGGGGTGGCGTGCCACTTGACGACGCCTTCTACGGAAACCGGTAGCTCGTCGTTGCGACCCTGCGAGAGTGCGAGGACCGTGCCGGGCTGCAGACGAAGAAGTTGACGCAGGGTCATCTCGGCGTGTCCGAGCGCCACCGACACCGACACCGGGACCGCGGCGACGAGGTTCGGCATGTCGCGGCTGCACACCGCCCCACCGGCGGCGACACCGAGCTTGCCGCGCAGCGGCTCGAGCACCGAGGCTGGTAGCGCGAGCGAGAAGCTCGCGAGCTGCTCGCCGATGTCGAGCGTGAACGCGATGTGCAGCGCGGTCGTATCGGGCGCGAAGCCGGGCACGAGATCGATACGGCTGACGACGCTGTGCACCTCGAACGAGAAAAAGCCGTTCGGCTCGAGTGTCGTGTTGAACGCGTCGAACAAGGGAACGAGCGCGCGCGTGAGCATGCGGCGCTCGAGCGACGTCGGGCTGCGGCCCTTCGGCGTGTTCGGCGGTCCGCCACCGCCACCGAACAGGCGCTCGATGACGCTGAACGTGAAGATCGGATCAAGCGCGAGCACGGCCATGCCGGTGCCGCCTTCCGGCGTCGTGACGCGCATCGCGATGATGCAGGCCGCTTGCGCCGCGATCGAGACCATGCCGCGACCGCTCACGACCTCGGGATCCTCGACGCGGACCTCGACCTTGCTGCGCAGCACCGAGGTCAGGACACGACGCAGGGCCTCGGAGAGGCGTGCGAAACCGACCTGCAGCGTCGGGAGCAACAGACGCAGGTGGCGGTCCTCGGACAGGAGGTCGATGCCGACCGCCCGCATCTTGATGGACTCGCCGGGCCGGCGCGATCCGTCGCCGAGCAGGGTCGCGATTTCCTCGCGCGTGAGGATGGGCTCGAGGTGCGCCATGGGGTCACTGCACGATGAACTCGGTGAGGAACACGTCGGTGCCTGCATCCGGGCCCACGAGCTCGTTGAAGCGCTTGAGCAGGCGACGCTTGACCGCCAGCTTGTTCTTCGCGCCCATCGTCTGGCGGAAGTTGAGCTCGGAGAGCTCGCGGATGAAGTGGTCTTTGATGACGGGCTTGAGCCGCTCGACCTCGGCGACGAGCTTGTCGTCGGAGAGCGCGATCGCGATCACCGTCTTCAGGTAGCGCGTGCCCTCGGGCTCATTGAGGTTGACGATCATCGGATCGAGCACGGCGATCGGTCCGTCGCCGACCGGCTTGCCGCCGCCTTCGCCGTCGGACTTGCCGCCGTCGGACTTGCCGTCGGCGACCTCGCCGTGGTTGGCGGAGCCCTTGCCACCGCCGAGCATGAAGAACGCCGCTGCACCGCCGCCGGCGACGACGACGAGCGCGATGATGATGATCAGCAGCAGCGGCTTCTTCGCTGCCTTGGGTTCGCTCGCGACTGCTGCGGCTTCGGACATTGCGACCCTGTACTGCATCGATCGTGCCCACCCGAAGCGTCGGCCCCCTGACGCTGCGCCGACGTGTGGGCGCGTCCCGCCGCAGGCCGCTTCCGTTGGTTTTTCAGGGGAAGCGGCCCGCTTCCCCCTGCGCGCCGGCAGAGCCGTCGCCGAGACTCCCCCTTCCCATCGCTTCGCTCCAGCTCAGACCAAACGAAACGGCGGCGACACCCGCTATCGGGTGCGCCGCCTGCCGCCAGGGAACCGTCGTTAGCGACGGATTACCGCTTGAGGTTCACGAGCTCCGACAACATCTCGTCGGCGGTGGTGATCGAGCGCGAGTTGCTCTGGAAGCCACGCTGCACGGCGATCATGCTGACGAACTCGCGCGCCAGATCGACGTTGCTGGCCTCGAGTGCACCCGACACGATCGCACCGCTGCCGCTGCTGTCCGGTGTGCCGACGAGCGGGCTGCCCGACTCACTGCCGGCGCGGAACATCGCGTCGCCCTGGCGGTCGAGCCCGTCGAGGTTCGCGAACGTCGCGGTCGCGATCTGGCCGAGCGCTCGGGTTTCGCCGTTGGTGTAGCGGCCCTGCATGGTGCCGTTCGCCAGGATCTCGAAATCCGAGAGCTCGCCCGTGCTCGATCCGTCCTGCTCGATGAGGCTTGCTGCCGACGCGCCGGCATAGCTCGTGAGGCCGTCGATTCCGCTACCGCCGGCGCTGGTCGGCGTGCCGAGATCGAGCGCGATCGCGGCCGGAGCGGCGCCCGCCCACTGGACGTTGATGGCACCGAGCGACGAATTCGCCAGCACACCGCTGGTATCGAAGTCGAGCGTGCCGGTCGCGAGCACTGCGAAGTCCTGCGCGACCGCAGGATCGAGATCGGCGCCCGCGGTTGCGACGTGGACCTCCCAGCTCGGGGTCGGCGTGTCGACGGTCTTCTTGAAGAACATCGTGAGCTGATGCGAGTTGCCGAGCGAGTCGTACACGGTGACGGAGTTCTGGAAGTCGCTCGTCGCACCGGGATCCGCGATATCGAACGGCGTCGGATCGATCGGCTGTGCAGCGTCGAGGTTTGCGTCGATGCCCACAGTCGTCGTCGCGACCGGTGGCAGCGAGCCGAGGCCGATCTGTAGATCGCCGAGCGTCGAGCCGACCGCGCCCGAGGCGTCGAGGCCGAAGCCCTGCACGCGCAGGCCCGCGGGGTTCACGAGTCGACCCCCTTCGTCGATCTGGAACTGACCGGCGCGCGTGTAGTAGCGGCCATCGATGCCACCGATCGAGCCGTCGACCATGAAGAAGCCGTCGCCGCTGATCGCGAGGTCGGTCGTGTTGCCGGTGCCCAGCAGCGAGCCCTCGTTGAACATGGTCTGCACGCTGCCGATCCGGCTGCCGGCGCCGGTGCGCGAGCCGGCCATCATGCCGCCGAGCACATCGGAGAAGTTGGCACGCGACGAGCGGAAGCCGACGGTGTTGACGTTCGCGATGTTGTCGCTGATGACACCCATCGCTTCGGAGTGGCTGCCGAGTCCGGCGGCGCCGTTGTACATGGAAGACGTGATCGACATTGTTCTGGCTTTCGCGGAGGGTGGGGTTCAGCTGCCGGCGTGGTTGATGCCGGGCAGCGCGGGTTGAATCGGCGGTGGGATGGTCGGAGTGGGAGTGGAGTTGCCGACGGAGAGGATGTCGGCGGGCTGGATCCGCGTGGATCCGACGAGCAGCTCGGCGAAGCCGTTCTCGAACGAGACGCCGGTGATGACGCCGCTGACGAGTGGCGCGACGCCGACCGGAGCGCCCTGGGCGTCCTTGGCGGTGACGGTCAACGTATACTCGCCGGGTGGCAACGGATTGCCGTCCGTATCGGTGCCCGGCCATGCGATCTGACCGGAGCCCGCGGGTCGTGCACCGGAGTGCACGGTCGCGACGATGCTGCCGCTGCTGTCGCGCACGCTGACCTCGACGTCGGCCGCGTTGCCCTCGAGCTGGATCGAGATCGGTGGTGGTGGGCCGCCATCGAGCGTCAGCGTGTCGCCGCGCGCGACGACCTCTTGCCCGATGAATCCGGCGAGCTGAGCATTGCCGGCGCTGAGCTGCGCCATCTGCAGCTCGCCGAGTCGCTCGTTCGCGACCATTTGCTGCTCGAGACCGGAGAACGTCGCGAGCTGGGCGACGAATTCGTGATCCGCCATCGGGCTCATCGGATCCTGGTGTTGGATCTGCGCCATCAGCAGCTTCAGGAAATCGTCCTTGCCGAGGCTCTTGGTCGCAGCGTTGCCGAGCGCGCTCGTGCCGGTCGGTGAGAGACCAGATGTGCCGAGGCCACCGGTCGAGGGCGTGGTGTTCGAGGTCGGATCCATTGGGGCAACGTCTGTTACTTCAACGCCCGTGCCAGGTTCACGGCGGCGGGCGGCCCAGCGCGGTCCAGCGCTGCGCCGCAAGCGATCGCTTCACGCGAGCACGTCGACGAGCGAGCGCGACGACGCGGGCGACGTCAGGGCTTCGTCGCGGGGTGTCTGGGTGCGAGCGCGCCGCGGCTGCGGGTTCTCGTCGTTCGCGGCGTAGGTGCGCGCGTGCGGCTGCGATTGATTGCCGCGCGAATCGCTGCCGGTGTGGAGCTGCAGATCGACGGACTGCGACTCGGGCACGGCTTGACGCGCAGCGGAACAGAGGCCCTCGTGCTCGCGTGCGAACCACGCGATCGCATCGCTGCCGGCGTGGATGCGGATCTTGACGGTGTCGCCATCGACGGCGACGTGCAGACGGACGGCGCCGAGGCCGGGCGCTTCGACCTCGATGATCGCGCCACCGCGGGGGATCGGGCGCAGCTGATCGATCGCGAGGGCGAGGTCCTCGGCGCGCGAGAGCACGATCGGGGGCTTCGGTTGTGCGTCGATCGGCGCGCGGGTCGAGGTCTCGGGCGGTCGCGGGGATGGGCTGGTCGGCGCGTCGAATGATGGCGTGGGCGCTTCCGCGATCAGGGACGCGTCGGTGGTCGGCGACGTCGACAGAGGCGAAGCCGCGACGGGCGAAGCCGCGATGGGCGAAGCCGCGACGGGCGAAGCCGCGACGGGCGAAGCCGCGACGGGCGAAGCCGCGACGGGCGAAGCCGCGACGGGCGAAGCCGCGACGGGCGGTGCGGTCGGGGGCGACGCGCTGCGCTCGGGCTCGTCGGTCGTCGGTGGCGGCAGGGGCTCGCGAGCGGGTGTATCGCTCGCCGGTGTGATCGGTTTCGGCGTCGGTGCGCGCGCCGAAGCGGGCCGCGTCGTGATCGTCGTCCCGGGCTCGATGTCGTTCGTCGCGATCGGTTGCGGCCGTTGCGGCGCGGCGGTTGCGAGCGCTTGCGGCTGCTGCGGCGCGGGAGGTAAAGGTGCGAACGCGATCGCAGGCATTGGCTCGCTCGTGGTCGCGAGCGCCATCGCGTTGGCGCCGTCGTCGTCGTCGTCGTCGTCGGTCGCGATTGGCTCGCTCGACGCCGCGTCTGGCACGGTCCTGTCGGTCATCTCGAAGCGCGGCGTCGGCCCGGTCGGTCGCGACGGCCGCAGTGGGGCGGCAATGCCCATAACGATCGCCGGTGTTGCGCTCGCTGGCGTAGCTCCAGCCGGCGTCGCGGGCAGCGGCGGCGTGGCGATCGACGCTGCGGGAATCGATGGCGCCGCGACGGATGGCGTCGCGACCTGTGGGGCGGCAGCGATCGGTGGCTCGACGGACGACACCGCGATCGGTGTCGGCGTTGGTGCGCGCGCCGAAGCGGGCCGCGTCGTGATCGTCGTCCCGGGCTCGATGTCGTTCGTCGCGATCGGTTGCGGCTGCTGCGGCG
>Ga0105048_10006282_pt1 | contig 19146 bp, 12 predicted proteins | sample MAT05_FD_78382 | JGI IMG/M metagenome (GOLD analysis project Ga0105048, IMG submission 78382) | Freshwater microbial communities from Lake Fryxell liftoff mats and glacier meltwater in Antarctica - MAT-05 | ecosystem: Environmental > Aquatic > Freshwater > Ice > Liftoff microbial mat | place... | reverse complement strand
TGGTTTTGTATAAGGGCGGCTTTTACATTAAAGGAATATCTCAGCTTTAAGGATATTTATTTTGATATAGCATGTAGATTTATGGTTCAAATAGAATAGATTAGGTCACAGTGGGAATTGCTGGAACGGCATAGCGTTCCCCGTTGGTCGGCCAACGCCGATGAACTCATCAACGACCCCGATATTCGGGCCATCTACATTGCCACCCCGCCCAACTACCACGCAGAATACGCCATTCGGGCCGCAGCCGCCGGTAAAATCGTCTATGTCGAGAAGCCAATGGCCCGCACCCATCAGGAGTGTTTGGCCACGAGTGATGCCTGCCAACAGGCGCAGGTGCCGCTCTACGTGGCTTATTACCGGCGGGCGTTACCCAATTTCCTGAAAATTAAAGAGTTGCTCGATACCAACGCCATTGGCGAGGTACGCTTTGTGGATGTGTGCGTTCAAAAACCCATTCAGCCCGATATTGTGGGGCAATCAGATAATCTGAACAACTGGCGCGCCAACCCCGACATTGCCGGTGGAGGCTACTTTTATGATCTGGGTTGCCATCAGTTAGACATGCTCGATTTTCTGTTTGGCCCCATCGTAAAAGCGCAGGGATTCGCTAAAAATCAGGGCGGTGCCTACCCCGCCGACGACATTGTGCTGGGCAATTTCGTTTTTGACAGTGGCGTAATGGGCACCGGCACCTGGTGTTTTGCCGCCAACACCGAAAGCGACAAAGAACTGACGACCATTGTGGGCAGCAAAGGCCAAATCTCGTTCCCCTTCTTCGGCGACCATTCTGTTACCCTCCAACTCGAAGGGCAACCCAGCCAACGCTTTACGTTCGACACTCCTAAAAACATCCAGCAGCCCTTTATCCAGACCATCATCAATGAGCTGAACGGCGTAGGCTCCTGCGCCAGTCAACCCAACCGAATGCGTCCATTTTCAAGCGTATTCATCCAATGTACATACTCATGGCATTTCTATGTGTCATGTCTGTTGTTTACGTCGTTTTTAACCGTAAAAAAAAATAACTCCGAATCCGCAGCCTACCGAAACGTATCTCTCTCCGCGTCGGTAGCTCGGCCCGCAGGTGGGTAAGTCTGCTAATAAAGGGTTGGTGTAATACTGGCTACAAACTGCTTGAACGCCAGTTTGTAGCGGGTAAAAAAGAAGGTGTGTTCAAACAGTGGTGGCCCAACGGTCGGTATCGGTATCTGTTTCGGTACAAAAACGCCCAAATCGGGCCAAATCAACGCAAATCCTCCGGCGTAGTAATTTTTATGTTGGCGTAGTCGCCGTCGATGAGGGTAATGGGGAAACCGGCATGTTCCAATACGCTGGCGCAATCGGTAAAAAACGGCTGTTCCTCCCCGGCGAAGGCTTTCCGGAACCAGTCGAGCCGGAACGTTTGGGGAGTCTGCATCAGGCGCACCCGGCCCCGGTCAACTGCCTCGCTCCGGCCATCGGGACCAATAAGCCGGACAGAATCTTTAGCGGGTACACAGGTCACGGCACTGCCTACGCGGGCAGCAGTCTCGAAGCCGTTTCGGATAATGTCAGTCGAAACATACGGCCGAACCCCATCATGAACAGCCACTAACCCTCCGAGTGAGTTGATAACGGCCAAACCGTTACGAACGGATTGAAACCGGGTTTCACCGCCAATAACCGTTTGGACGGTATTATTGAAGCCCTGTTTCTGGCAGAGGTTCGCCCACGTATCGAGGTCACGGGCGGGCAGAACCAGAATCAGTTTAAGGTCAGGTGAATAGGCCCGAAACTGTTCCAGTGTATGCTGAAGGATAGGCTTGCCGTTGAGCAGCAAAAACTGTTTTGGTATCGCCGATTGCATTCGGCTCCCACTCCCCCCGGCAACGATGATGGCAAACTGAGTCACGTTGTAGTCATTAAAAAAAGTCACACAAAGAAAAGGCGTGTTTTTATCATTCCGAACGTCCGCCGGGGCGGAATGGGGAATAATAAAAACGCGCCTTCCTTATCTGGACTGGTACTCCAATGCTAAAAGATAGCTGACTAAATAATCAACATCGCGTCGCCGTAGCTGAAGAAGCGATATTTCTCGTTGATAGAAATCCGATACACTTCCTTCATAAACTCATGACCACCAAAAGCGCCAGCCATCATAATCAGGATAGACTCTGGAAGGTGGAAACTCGTTAACAACGAGTTGGCAATTTTGAACTCATACGGCGGAAAAATAAACCGATCGGTCCAGCCCTCTACCGGCTTCAACCGACTATTGGCCGATACCGACGATTCGAGTGCTTTTAACGAGGTTGTACCGACAGCGCATACCCGTTTGCCGGCGTCGAGTGCTGTATTGACAATCGTGGCTGATTCTGCCGGAATTTTGTAGTTTTCTGAATCGGTTTTGTGTTTCGTCAGATCTTCAACATCTACCTGACGGAACGTGCCAAGACCAACGTGCAGCGTGACTGGCGCAAAATGAATGCCTTTAATCTCCATCCGCTTCATCATGGCCTTGGTAAAGTGCAGTCCTGCCGTTGGGGCAGCCACCGCACCTACGTGTTGGGCAAACACTGTCTGATACCGTTCCCGGTCTGCATCTTCGGTTTCGCGTTTGATCTCGCGGGGCAGGGGCGTTTCGCCCAGTTCATCCACCGCTTTCATAAACTCCTCGTGTGAGCCGTCGAATAAAAAACGGATTGTCCGGCCGCGTGAGGTAGTGTTATCAATCACTTCGGCCACAAGATCGCTGTCGCCGAAATAGAGTTTGTTACCAACACGAATTTTGCGGGCAGGGTCCACCAGCACATCCCACAGTTTCATCTCGCGATTCAATTCACGCAGGAGGAAAACTTCAATTTTTGCCCCAGTCTTCTCTTTATTGCCGTACAATCGGGCTGGGAATACCTTGGTGTTATTGATTACCATGACATCGCCATCGTCGAAATAGCTTAGCAGGTCAGAGAACATCTTGTGTTCAATTTGCTTGGTCTTACGGTGAACCACCATCAACCGTGCTTCTCCGCGCTCTGCCGGATACTTGGCAATTAGACTTTCAGGCAAGTCGAACCTAAATTCAGATAGCTTCATAAGCGTATTAGCCGCAAAAAATCAACCCGTTATAATAAAAGTCCGCAAATATACTACGCAAAAACCCGGATGATTCTTTTTCTCCGGGTTTTACTTGCAATTTTCACAATTATGTTCTAAACGTTGGCTTTCTAGTGCATCGGCTCAATAGGTTGTACAGATCCTTCTGTGTGAACGGTTGGCCGTTCGCCCACATTGAATTTAGCCATTAACTCGCTGGAAACTTCATTGGAATAGGTGCCTTGCGCTGATACAAACAGTCCTTTCTTACCCGTTTTTGTCGTAATGGCGTATAGGGTCATTTCGTCACCGGGGTCCGATACTCCCTCAAAACGGTGAAATTCATCGACCATAAATTCGTCACCTTCTACTTTTATATCAGTACCAGAAATCGTTAAATAGTTGTCATGAGGAGAAAACTCGTAAGGGTATCCGCGCTCACGGAGGTTTTCCATGGCTTCAGTCAGGGTTGTGAAATGGTTCATAACGTTAGTTGATTTTGGTTTAATGAATAAACCAAGTGGAAACGGGATGGTTTAAAAAAGCGACCCTTGCACCACCTGAGGCTGAATATGCGGTTCGCGAAGGTTCAATCCACAATGCTCATTGAGTTGCCGAACCCAATAGCGAATCAGTTCGGGTGCCGTGTCGTTGTCACCCCCACCGTGTACAAACAGGTAGGCAGTTTTTAAGCCTTTATCGAACCAGGTTTTCAATCGTTGCACCCACGCATCAGTACGGCTGTAATCAGTAGGGTGGCCTTCGTTGGCAATAAAGCGCAGCGTTAGTACGGGGCTGCTCAGGCCCATATGCAACACATCGCGCCGACCCGCTACGTCGGAGACAACCACATGCCGGCGCAAATCATGAAGTTTTTCGAGCGTTGCCGGCCAAACATCTTTCCGAAACCAATCGGGGTGGCGAAACTCTACCGCTACGTCGAGTTCATCGGGCAAGTTTTTAAGATAGGCTTCCAGCACCGGCCATCTGTCGGGACCAAAGTGGGGTGGCAACTGTAGAAACGACATTCCGAGGTGTTCTTCCAGGTCCATTATGGCGTTGACAAACTCATCGGTCAGTGCGCCCGTCCCAACCAGCATACGTTCGTGGCTGATAATCTGCGGAAATTTAGGACAGTACACAAAACCGGGCCTAACCGGCGATCCGGTCGCTTCAGCACGCCACCGTTCGATCATAGCAGGCGTTGGAATCTGATAGTGAGTCAGATTCAGTTCGATCGTATTAAACTGCCGGGTATAATAGTGCAGGAAATCACGCTCCTTAGCCGCCGAGGGGTAAATTTTACCTACATACTGTTTGTTGGCCCAGATTGGCCCACCAATAAAAACAGTCGGGGTAGCAGTCGGCGTTACATGGCTCCACACGTGCGTATTGAACGCCTGACCGGGTGGCAAGGCGAAGTTAACCAGATCGACATTAGCTACTTTCCCGAATTCCATGACTGTAGTGATGAAGCAGTTGGCAATTAGTGGTATAAATAAAAACGAACCGATTTTGTTTACCTCTATTTTTGCACCTTTATTTCAATTTCACCGCGCATGATCGCCAAAACCTATAGTCCCCAGGACATCGAAGAAAAGTGGTACCAGTATTGGATCGATAACCAGTTTTTCAAGTCAACCCCCAACCAGCGGGAGCCGTATACCATTGTGATTCCGCCCCCCAATGTGACGGGCTTGTTGCACATGGGCCACATGCTCAACAATACTATTCAGGATGTACTGGTGCGGAAAGCCCGTATGGAAGGCAAAAATGCCTGTTGGGTTCCCGGCACCGACCACGCCAGCATTGCTACCGAAACCAAAGTGGTAAACATGCTCAAGGAGCGTGGTATTCAGAAAAACGACCTCACCCGTGAGGAGTTTCTGGCGTATGCCTGGGAATGGAAGGCCAAATACGGCGGCATTATTCTCCAGCAACTCCGCAAACTCGGTGCCTCGTGCGATTGGGACCGGACGCGGTTCACGATGGACCCGGACCTCTACGATTCTGTGATCGACGTATTTGTTGACCTCTACGAAAAAGGGCAGATCTATCGGGGCGTTCGTATGGTGAACTGGGACCCACAGGGCCTTACTGCCGTATCGGATGAAGAGGTTATTATGAAGGAGGTTCAGCAGAAGCTGAGCTATATCAGATACCAGATAAAAGGCGAAGCAGACTATGTGACGGTGGCAACCGTTCGGCCAGAGACGATCATGGCCGACTCAGCCATTTGCGTGAATCCAAACGATGAGCGGTACACTCACTTACACGGCAAGTACGCGCTGATTCCGCTTATTAATCGGGCTATCCCGATCATTACCGATGAGTATGTAACGATGGATTTCGGAACGGGTTGCCTGAAAGTGACGCCTGCTCACGATCCCAACGACTACGAGCTGGGCGTGAAACACCGACTGCCCGTTGTTGATATTCTGAACGACAACGGAACACTGAACGAGAAAGCGCAAATTCTGGTCGGGAAAGACCGGTTTGCCGCCCGTAAGGCCATTATGGTGCTACTCGAAGAATCAGGAAACCTGGTTAAGACCGAAGAGTACAAGTCGAACGTGGGGTATTCCGAACGGACCAATGCCGTAATCGAGCCGAAATTATCGTTGCAGTGGTTCCTGAAAATGGATCAATTGGCCAAGCCCGCCCTCGACAATGTTATGAATGATGTGGTACAGTTGGTGCCTCCCAAGTTCAAGAACATGTACCGGTCGTGGATGGAGAATCCGCACGACTGGTGTATTAGTCGTCAGTTGTGGTGGGGACAGCAGATTCCGGCTTTTTACATGAAGGACGGAACCATTATTGTGGCCAAAAACAAACGCGAAGCGCTTCGTAAAGCCCAACGCGAATACCAGCTTTTTGCCCTAACCGAAGTGGATTTGACGCAGGACGAAGACGTTCTCGACACCTGGTTCTCGTCGTGGTTGTGGCCAATATCGGTGTTCAATGGCATTAAGGAGCCCGACAATGCTGATATCAATTACTACTACCCGACTAACGACCTCGTAACGGGCTTCGACATTATTTTCTTTTGGGTAGCCCGGATGATTATAGCGGGCTATGCCTTCCGAAATGAGCGCCCTTTCGAACACGTGTACCTCACCGGGATGGTGCGCGACAAGCAGGGTCGTAAAATGTCGAAGCAATTGGGCAACAGCCCCGACCCGCTCGATCTGATCGCTGTTTTTGGGGCCGACGGCGTTCGTACCGGTATGCTGTTCAGCTCGGCGGCCGGCAACGACTTGCTGTTTGACGAAAAACTGTGCGAACAGGGCCGGAATTTTAACAACAAATTGTGGAATGCTTTCCGGTTGGTAAAAGGCTGGAATGTAGCCGCATCCGTAGAGACGCAAGATGTTGCGTCTCCTGTGCGTCAGCCCGAGACATTGCCTATTCAATGGTTTGCGGCCAAACTGAATGCAACCCTGACCGAGGTAGAAGATCATTTCAGCAAGTTTCGGATTTCCGATGCCCTGCAAAGCATCTACAAACTGATTTGGGATGATTTCTGCTCGCAGTATCTCGAAATGATCAAACCGCCTTACGATCAGGAAGCGGGCGCTTCGTTGCCAATTGATGCTATAACCTACGAGGCCACGGTCGATTTCTTCGAGCAGATTGTACAGTTGACGCATCCGTTCATGCCGTTTATTACCGAAGAAATCTGGCAACAACTTCGCGAACGCGAGGCAGGAGCCAGCATTTGTGTGGTGCAGTTCCCAAAAGGTGGCCCCGTCGATCCCCAGATTCTGGCCGACTTTGCCATCTTGACCGAAGCCGTCACTACCATTCGAAATCTTCGGTCGGCCAAAGGATTGTCGCCGAGGGTAGAGCTGCCGCTGACCATCCGGACCGAGCACCCAGTTCGTTTCCAGCGACTCGAAGGCCTGTTCCATAAACTCGCCAACGTGGTTGCTATTCAATACGCCCCAAAGACCTCAGAAGAAAAAATAGCAGGTGCTCCATTTCTGATTAAGAGCGATGAGTTTTTTCTGAACATTGCGGGCGAAGTAGACGAAGAAGCCGAACTGGCAGAAGCACAAAAAGAACTGGATTACTTAAACGGTTTCCGTGATTCGATTCAGAAAAAACTCTCGAACGAAAAATTCGTTGCCAATGCAAAAGCCGATGTAGTAGACCGCGAACGCCAAAAACTAGCTGATGCCGAAGCCAAGATCAAAGCTTTGGAGGAGAGATTGAAATAAACTGTTTCAAGTTTCAGTAAGAAAAACGCTGAAACCTGAAACAGCGAAGCATTGAAACGGCGTAGCCAATGAAACGCATAGCAATGAAACTCCAATTATGAACTATACCGAACTGCGCCTGACACTTTCGCCCGATTACGCCGATATTCTGACCGCCGAACTGGCCGAGTTGGGTTTCGAGTCGTTTGTAGAGACCGACGAAGGCCTCAATGCCTACATTACAGAGCCAGATTTCGACGAGGAGGCCGTACGCGAGGTGGTGGCCAAATACGCTGAGCAAACCGCAATAGCCTACGAGGTTACTTCGTTAGAAAAAAGGAACTGGAACGCCGAATGGGAACAGAGTTATCAGCCAATTGAAGTTGGTCAGACCGTGCGGGTTAGGGCGTCGTTTCATGAACCCGACGGCAACGGCCGACCGCCAGCTTTTTTATATGACCTGGTCATTAACCCAAAAATGTCGTTTGGCACGGGGCACCACGAGACCACAGCCATGATGCTCGAACACCAGTTAACCATTGACCATGCCGGGAAAGGTGTTCTCGATGTGGGCAGCGGAACGGGGATTCTGGCTGTTCTGGCCGCCCGAATGGGGGCCGCCGACGTGCTCGCCTTCGACATTGAGGAATGGGCCGTGGAAAATGCTCAGGAAAACGCCGAGCTGAATAACTGCCCTCAAGTTCGAGTATTTCAGGGAACAATTCAGGATGTAGACTCAAAGAGTCGCTTCGACATTGTGCTGGCCAACATCAACCGAAACGTGCTGCTGGCCGAAATTCCTACCTACGCTGGATTAATGCGCGAGGGTGGGCAATTACTGGTTAGTGGCTTTTACGAACACGATGCCGTAGATATTGAGCGAAAAGCCAAAGAAGCGGGTCTGTCACCCGTTCGGGGAATGTCGATGAATCAATGGTGTTCGTTAGTGTTTGCGAAAGTAGCGGACGACGGCCCAGTTGCGACCAGTGTAGCCGCAATGGTTGCCATGGGGCTTTTTTAAACAACAACAGAATGAAAAGCATTTCTTTTTTGCTGCTTACGGCCCTACTGGCCACGTTTTCGGCCCACGCTCAGGTCGTAAAAATCTCCGATAACCCGGAGCAGTTCATGGCCGACGTACAAAAACTGATGACTACCGGTAGCCCGGTCTCCGTTCGGGCCGGTACGAACTTGCAGGCGTTATGGACAGAAAACCGCCTAAGCCAGCCTCAGCGCGACCGCCTGATGGCCCTGAGCCGCAAAATGAATGCAAAACGTTATCAGCCCGTAGCGCACTTTGCTCCGCTGTTTGAGACGTTTTACAACGCAGCCTATTCACAAAAACCGTCGGCCCAGCCTGTCAGCATGGATGACCTGTTGACGCTGGCCGAAAAGCAGTTTACCAATGGCGATGCCAAAGCATTTGGCCAGGTAATGAGTGCAACTCGTCAGTTTCTGGATCGCCGACTACTCTACGCGGGAACCTACAATAAACTCTATGCAGAGGGAGGTACGTTCTCATTTCGGTATCTCGACCAGCCGCAAGTTGGTTCGGGCGGAGACACTCCCCCTGCCAACAGTACTGCTGCGAGCTCAACAGCAACTGCGGCCACTTCGAGTAACTTCGACGGGTGGGACGACCCGGCTCCCGGTGATTCTACCAAGCCTCGCCAGTTGGGCGTAGTGATGGTTCAACAAAAACGGCCAATTCCCGCTGTAGTAGGGCCGTTGCTGACCATCAAAGACGTATTTCTGACGATGGTTGCCAACGGCGACTCAATAGTTATTCCAAATACGGGTGGTGATCTAATGCTCAACGCTGGCATTTTCGTGGGCAAAGGCGGTAAGTTTTCCTGGGAAACAGTAGGTCGATCCGACATCTTCGTGACACTTGGCGACTATTCCATGAATGTAATGAACCCGCGCCTTCAGGCCGACGATGTGACGCTTACTCACCCGGCTTCTCCCAAGCCAGTGAAGGGTGTTTTCGAGTATATCAGTCGAAAAAAAGGAACGGCCCAGGCAATCCAGTTTCCTCGTTTCATGTCGTGGCAAAACGACGTGACCTTACCTGATCTGGGAAAAGAAGTGACCTACAAGGGTGGCTTTGCGTTGGCTGGCTCACGCATTGTAGGGGCGTCGGCCAGTGGGCAACCGGCGGTAATCACCGTGATGGACAATGGTAAACCTTCGTTCCGGGTCAGGAGCAACCGGTTTGAGTTTACCGACGTAACTTCCAAAGGAACCGCTCCCGACTCTTCATTCACGGGTGGTCTTCTGCCCGGCGAGTCGCTCGGCGGTACGAGCGGTCGAACGGCCTCACTCATTACGGCAATAGCGGCTCAGTTTGCCGGGTACATTGATGCAGATTCTATTACACACCCTTCCGTGCAGTTTCGGTACGACAAAAATGCCCGCGTAGCCTGGATGAACCGGCAAGAACGGTCGTCGTATGCGCGGGTGCCATTCACGGATACGTACCACAAATTCTATATTCAGCCGGAGGTGATGCGCTGGGATGTGAGCCGCCGAAAAGTTGATTTCTACCAGGTTGGTGCCAAACGCGAGGTACCCGTCAGACTTGAGTCGTTCGATTATTTTATTCCCGAACGCTATTCCAACATCAGCGCCACTTACGGCTTTCACCCCTTGCAGATTGCCGCCAATTACATCTCGAAAAATAAGGTCCAGACTTTTCTGGCCGACGATCTGGCTCAAGCTGCCCGCCTGAACCCAATAACCCTCGGTGGAGCGCTGGACCGAATGGTTATTGAAGGCTATCTGGATAAGGACCCCAACACGGGTATGATGCGCCTGAGCCGCAAAGGAATTCTGTATGTGTTGGCGTACAACAAACAGCGCGACTACGACAACTTCCAGATCCAATCCCAGTTTGTATCGAACGACAGCGTTAAAAATGCGACTATCAACCTGAGCGACAAGTTTTTGCTAGTGCGCGGAGTGCGCACGTTCACTATCAGCGACTCGCTAAAAATCTACGGTGTCCCGACGGACAAAGTCCTCAAAATTGGAAAAGGACGGGCATTCACCTTGAATGGCCAGCTAAAGTCGGGCAACTTCCGGTATTCGGGCCGTAACATGGCGTTCGACTACGACAAGTTTGCCATGAACCTCAATAAAATCGACTCGATCACCTTTACACCCCAAAAGCTGGCGGCTAAGGGGAAGACCGAGGAAGTGGGGGGCGACATTAAGTACGACAAACCGGGAATGGTTTATTTCGGCACGCCCGATAATAAATCGGGGCAGGTGAAAGACAAAAAAACGACCCAGCGTCTGGTTATGCCAGAGGGTATGACGGTGTATTTTAACCAATCGACTCGGGGAAACCTGGCCTATAATGACAAGGTATACTTTAAAATTCCGGCCATCGATAATGACAGCTTAGGAAAAGGCGATATCTCGTTCATTGGGACTTTTTATTCTGACGGCATTTTCCCGCCCTTCAAAGCCGAACTAAAAACAATGCCCGACAACACGCTTGGGTTCACCCACAAAGCACCCACTGGCGGGTATCCCGTTTATGGTAGCAAGCCGGGGGCTGGAGCATCCACTCCGGGCAGTTCAAACGTGAAGTTTGCCGGTGAACTCAGCATGGACAAAAGTGGCCTACGCGCCGACGGGGTACTGAACCACCTTACAGCTAGCCTGACAACGGGTGGAATGTTGTTCATGACCGATTCGCTGCTGGCATCGGGGCCAAAAGGCGAAATTAAAGAAGGCGTTTCAGGAAAAGCCCCCAAACAAGTGTATTTCCCAGCGGTTCAACTGAGCGATTATAGCCTAAAATGGTGGCCCAAAGCCGATAGCATGGTCATTATGACCCAGAAAGGGAACTTTAATTTTTACAACGGCAGCACCAAACTCGAAGGTAATCTTGTACTGCGAACGAGTGGGCTGTTTGGAAATGGTACCCTTCGCCGGAATGACTCCGAAGCGCTTTCAACCAGTATTAAATTTAACAAAGAGGGTTTTCTGGCCGAGGATGCACAGTTTAAAATCATTTCTGGTGCTGTTCAGAAAGGCATTGCGAACAAGCCCATTTTGCTCGGAACGGGTCTCGACGTAGACTTTAATCAAGTAAAAGGTGTTGTTGGCCTGGCCATAAATGCCCCAAAAAATCAGTCACTTAACGATACGATGAAGGCCAGTATGGAGTTTCCTTATGCGGCATACAAAACAAGTATCAATAGAGCCCAATGGAATATCAACGCCAAAACTATTGCGATGAAAGCCGGGCCGACGTTCGGTGATGTTAAAACCTCCACCTTTACGGCCACCGGTGAAGAACAGCAGGGCCTGACCTTCAACGGTGCAGCAGCTCTGTACGACGTTGAAAAAATGGCTCTCAACATTAGTGGCGTACCCTTCGTGACGTCTGCCGATGCACATATTATTCCCGACAAAGGCTTAGTATCGATCAAGCGTAACGGCGAGATGATGGCCTTTAAGAATGCCCGGCTCGAACTGGACACCGTTTCGCTGCACCACAAACTTAAAAACGGCAATATTCAGGTGATTTCTCGGACGCGCTTTTCGGGCGATGCTACCTACCAGTTTGCTACCGCAGCTGGCGATACAGCCAGCATAAAGATGGGTAGCTTCGAGTTTAAAGAGTCGAAAGTAGCCCCTGCTTTAGCTTCTACACAGGCAACCCCCGACCCGACAACGCGCGGCCCGGCCAAAGGTCGCCGTAAGTCAGGAAGTCAGCAATCTGAAACGACTTACTTTACTGTTGCGCGCGCAGAAATCGACGAAAACGACAAACTGCAGTTGGCCCCACGGATGATGTTTAAGGGCGATATTGTGATGCAGGCTCCCGAAAAAGACTTGGGTTTGGATGGTTTCATCAAGCCATCACTCAAAAAACGCCCCGATCTGATTGGCGGCTGGATTCCGTTCAAGGAAAAAGTAGTAGAGCGAATCGAAATAAAAGTTGATAAAAACCTCAAAAATGAGGGCGACCAACCGCTGGTAGCCGGTATTCATTACCGGGGTGGTCAGGGTGGTTTGTATCCGACTTTCCTATCGCCGAAAGAAGACCAACGCGACGACGATATTTTTACGGTCACGGGTCTGATGCGCTACGACGAAAAAGACAAGGTTTTCCGTATTGTGCAGAAAGGTGCTGACGGGCTGGAAGATCTCGAAAATGCATTTACCTTCAACGACCCGAAAGGCAGCATGACCTACAAGGGACCGTTTACATTCATGAATACGGGCCCAACCCCGTACCTGCTGGCTGCTGGTTCGGCTAATATCAATATCGACAGTACCAAATATCGGCTAAATACCCTGTTGGCCTTTACGTTCCCGGTGCCGGAGTTGATCACCGCAGAGATCGGAAAAAAGCTGGTAGAAGCCAACCTAGAAGAACAAAATGACGAACCTGCCGACGATGATCTGAATGCGCTCTCTGATAAGCTGGTGCCGTTGATCGGCCAGAAAGATGTAGATGTTTACCGTACAAAAGCACAAAATCAGCACGTATCGCTGGCTCTTGCCTCGCCCAAGCTGGCGGTTCCTATTGTCCTGTCGAATGTCGAAATGCGCTGGTCTGAGAAAGCAAACGCCTTTTATAGCATCGGGCCAATCGGCGTTTCGAATATGGGCGCGGCCGACATAAACGCACAAATGAACGGATTTGTCGAGATTCGAAAAACAGCCAACGGCGATGAGGCAACCATTTATGTAGAGTCGTCGGATGAAGTGTGGGCATTTTACGAGTTCAAGTCGAGCGGCAACGGGGGCGGTCAGCTAGCCATCACAACCTCCGACCAGGCTATTAACGACAAGTTGCTGGCCGGCTCCAAAAACTCGGGCAAATCGCCGATCGAAATCATTGCCGCTACTCCCGACGAGAAAGAGCAATTCGTTTCTCTCTATCAAAGTCAATACAAGACGCGGGTTCGTCCGGCACCGGCTCCTAAGCAGAGTACCATTGCCTCACCCAAAGCCACAACGCCAGTTGCCAAACCCAATGTAACAACGCCGGTTTCAACAACGCCTTCGGGCAAGGCCGTTGCCACCGATGCAGCTACACCCACAGATGGCAAAGCTACTCCGACTGATAAAGTCGGTGCCATACCAACTGCTACTAAACCCGGCTCTACAACAGCTCCGGGCCTGAAAACTCCGGCAGACAAAGCTGTGGTGAAAAAAGATGCGGTGACGCCTAAAGAGAAGGAAAAGAAGAAAGAGAAAGAGGAGGAAAAAGAAGGGTTTTGAGGCATGTAGAGACGCAATATTTTGCGTCTCCCCGCCCGATGGTCTCCCCGCCCGATGGTTTGTTGCTGACGCATAGGAGACGCAAAATATTGCGTCTCTACGTGACCGGATGGTTTGTTTCGTTTCCGCAATTTTGTACGTTGCCGAACCTAAACCACCTTCACATGAATGAAACCCATTATCAGGGCAAATACCGGATTGATTCGGCGCGGTTGGCCGATTATGATTACGGGTCTAACGGCATTTATTTTGTTACCATCTGTACCAGAGATCGCCACTGCTATTTTGGAGATATTGCCGATGATACCGATGGTTTCGCGCTGCAACCAACCCCTATTGGGCAACGGGCTATCGACTGTTGGCTGGCGATTCCAGACCATTTTCCGTTTGTCCGTCTTGACGAATTCCAGGTTATGCCTAATCATATTCATGGGTTGCTTTGCATCGACAAACCAGATTATCACGACTGGCAACCTAACGCGTTCGGACCACAACGCCAGAATCTAGCCTCAATCCTGCGTGGTTATAAGATAGGCGTAAAGACTTATGCCGTCCAACACCAAATTGACTTTGGCTGGCAACCGCGCTACCACGACCGGGTCGTGCGAAACGCTGACGAATTAGATCGTATTCGCCGATATATCATACAGAACCCCGCCAATTGGGAAAGTGACCAGGATAACGTGGCTGGGTTGTACATGTGATGATTTTCAGACGGTTTGTGTAGAGACGCAATATTTTGCGTCTCCTGTGCGTCAGCCAAAACCATCCGGCGGTGAGACGCAAGATTTTGCGTCTCCTGTGCGTCAGCCAAAACCATCCGGCGGTGAGACGCAAGATTTTGCCGGTCTGCCGGTGCGGTCTCTACACAAACCACCCATAAACGTCGTAAATTTGGCATAAAAACACTTCCGTAATGCTTGCACTCGACACCAGAAAGCTATCTTTTTCCGGCCACGAATCCTTTCAATGTCGCAGCATGTGGCTCAAAAAAGGGTATGATTTTGTAACGGCAGGTAACTCATTTGCCAGCGAAGACGCTGTGGTTGAGTTAGGTGTGGGAAAGAACATGGTGAACGCCATACGGTATTGGATGAAAGCGTTTGGGCTGACCAATGAAAGCGACAAACCAACCCAACTGGCGCAAAAGCTGCTCAATGATGTTGACGGATGGGACCCGTATCTCGAAGATGAAGGCACGTTATGGCTGCTTCATTATCAGTTAGCGACCACTGCTCGTGCATCTACTTACGGGCTGATTTTCAACGGTCTCCGGCGCGACAAAATCGAATTTACTAAATCGCACTTCCTGAACTATGCCAAACGGCAGGCTGAAATTAGAGGAGAATCTGTTAACGAGAATACCATCAAAAGTGATTTTGAGGTGTTTGTGCGGATGTACCTTCGCCCGGATGCAAAAGATCGTGATGAAGGATTGGTCGGCCTAATGACCGAGTTGAACCTAATCAGAGTGTTACGCCGACCCCAACGGGAAGATCACTTAGTTATCGAAAACACCGAGAAACCGAACCTGCCCGATGCCATCCTTTTGTATGGTATTCTGGCCAATCGGCAGTTTGATCTCTCTGTCAATTTCAATACCTTGCTAACCGAGCCCGATCAGGTGGGCAGCGTGTTTGCCCTGAATGCCACGGGCCTCTATACCAAGTTGGAGCGCATTGTCGCCGACAAAACCAATAACGCCGTTTTCAGCGATCAGGCGGGCATTCGCGAACTGTCGTTTAAGTCTATTCCTGATTCTATGACCGTTTTAGCCAAGTATTATGCCCGCTAAGTCTTATACCCCCTCCGTCAATATTATCCGCGATGCCAACCGGAAGTTGGTCTATTACCCCACGCCCAACGCATTACGGGTGGTGGATCAGATTGCCGACGATTTCAAAAAAGGCGTTCGGGCATTCAATGTGGTGGGGGCTTACGGCACGGGCAAATCGTCGTTGCTGTGGGCAATGGAACAGAGTCTTCGGGCGGTGATCGAGAAAGACCGCAAACGCTACTTCGACATCAACTTAGTAGCAAATCCAAAGCCGGATGTAATCAATTTTGTGGGGGAGTACGCATCCATAATCGGCACTTTTGCCGAACGTTTTGGGGCAACTGTAATCGAACCAAAACAGATTCTACACGAGGTTTTCAACCACTATTACGACTTAGGCAAACAGGCAACAAACGATCAACAGCCGCTGTTGGTGCTGGTGCTCGATGAGTTTGGAAAGTTTTTGGAATATGCCGTTGGGCATGAGCCGGAGCGGGAATTTTACTTTATTCAGCAACTTGCCGAGTTCGTTAACAATACCGATTATAACATTTGCCTGATTACGACCGTCCATCAAAACATTGATGCCTATTCGTTTTCATTGAACGAGACGCAACGCAAAGAGTGGACAAAAGTGAAGGGGCGCTTCCGGGAAATCACGTTCAATGAACCCGTTGAGCAGTTGCTGGGTTTGGTTGGCGCACACACAACGAACGCAGGTTTTGTACCCGACAAGGTTGCCAAAGCAGGAATTAAAACCGCGCTGAAATTGGCGCAAAAAAGTAAGGCCGTCAACCTGCCTTCTATTGATGCGGCCAACATTGCAGACAAACTGTTTCCACTCGATTTGCTGAGTGCGGCCACGCTGACGCTGTCGCTTCAACGCTACGGGCAAAACGAGCGGTCGTTGTTCTCATTCCTCGAATCGACCGACTATACGGGACTGAGCCGAGTGAGGCTGTCAGAAGCAAACCCGTTTTATAACGTGGCCAACGTATTCGACTATCTGACGTTCAACTTCTATTCGTACCTAAACTCGAAAGATAACAAGGACTATGCAGCTTGGATGGGAATCCGCTCGACGCTGGAAAAGGTAGAAGGACAGTTTGGTGAGGAAGCCACCCCATACGAGAAATTAGTGAAAACAGTAGGCTTGTTGGCCCTGCTGATTCCATTTAATGCTACGCTTGATAAGGCATTTTTGATTCAGTACGGTCAAACCTGTTTGGGAATTCCCGACGCCGAACAGCGTATCAACGACCTCGAACGCTGGAACATTATCAGTTACCGGAACTACCGGGGCCGCTATGTGCCGAACGAAGGCACTGACCTCGATGTACAGGTAGAACTGAGCCGGGCGGGTAACGACGTGGATCAAATTCGTGATGTGTCAACGCTCCTGCAACGGTACTACCAACTGCCGCCTGTGTTGGCCAAGCGGCACTCTTACCAAAACGGAACACCCCGCCTGTTTGAATACTGGATTTCGGAACGCCCGTTGTCGCGGGTGCCGGAAGGTGAAATCGACGGGTTTATCAACTTGATTTTCAGTGAGATACTTACGATTGATGCACTAAGTAAACACTCAACGGAACAGGGTGAAGCCATTGTATATGCGTATTACCAACATACCGATCAGATTCGCGAGCAGCTTTTCGACATTGAGAAGACCCAAAAAGTAATTGAGCGGCACGAGGAAGACAAGGTTGCCCTGCGCGAACTGTCCCTAATTCTGGAACACCAAAAGAACCTTCTGAATCACCTCATTCTCGATGGGCTGTTTATGCCGGGTCAGGTGACGTGGTTGTTTCAAGGCAAAGAGAAAGCCATTGGAAGCCCGCGCGAACTGAATCAATGGTTGTCTGAGGTTTGTGGAAACGTGTATAGTGCCGCGCCGACGTTTAAAAACGAGTTAGTGAACCGACCTAAGCTCTCGGGGCAGATTGGGTTGGCCAAACGCAACTACTTACAGGCATTGGTAGCCAATTGGGGAGAGCCGGATTTGGGGTTTGAGGAAGAACGTTTTCCGCCCGAAAAAACAATTTATTTAACGTTGTTGGCTCAAAACGGGCTGACCGAAACAGCAAAGCGGATAAATCCGGGCCTGTTTGAGGAGGAGTTGCCCAACCAACCCGAAGTGCCTGAAACCTCTTCGTTTTGGCCGCTCTGGAAAACATCGAACGATTTTTTGAACTCCGCTAAGCAATCGCGCCGGTTGGTGGCCGAGATGGTGGATGAGTTGAGTGCGCGGCCTTTTAAACTCAAGCAAGGACTGATTGAGTTTTGGGTGCCTACATTCCTGTTTATCAAACGCGATGATTTTGCCCTGTTTGAAGAGGGGCGATACGTACCCGACATCACCGCCGATATTCTGGAGTTGGTGATGAAAGAGCCTAAGAAATATGCGATCAAGACGTTCGGGGTCGATGGCCTTCGGCTTAATCTCTTCAACAGCTACCGGCATTTATTTCAGCAAAGCACACAACTACGGTTTACAAATCAGGCGTTTATCGAAACTGTAAAGCCCTTATTGACATTCCACCGCTCGCTGCCTGAATACGCCAAACAGACCAAACGATTGAGCCGGGAGGCTCTTGCCGTGCGGTTGGCTATTGACAAATCAGCGGAGCCGGAGAAAACGTTTTTTGAGGATTTGCCAATGGCCCTCGGCTACTCGTCGGATGCCCTGTAAAACAAACCCGACCTGCTTGAGCCGTTTGTTACACGCTTACAGGAAGCCATTAAGGAAATCCGCACGACTTACGATGGATTGCTTGGCCGTTTCGAATCGTTTTTGCTGACCGAATACGTGGGGGAAGATATGGCGTTTGACGACTACAAACCACGCCTGCAAACCCGGTTTGCGAACCTGAGAAACGACCTACTGACACCGGGACAGAAAACGTTTGTGCAGCGGCTCAATTCCCAATTAGACGACCGCAATGCGTGGCTCAACTCAATGGCGCAGGCCGTGGTAGGCCGCTCCTTAGACAGCCTACGCGACACCGACGAAGGGCCACTCTACGATAAGTTCAGGCGCCTAATGCGCGAGTTGGACAACCTGACCAACCTAACCGATACCAACATTGACACGGAACACGAAGAAGTGTTCAGCCTGAAAATCGGTTCGTTGGTGGATGGGTTACAGGAAGAGCTGGTACGGATGCCCAAAAGCAAAAATAGTGCCGTAGTAAAGGCAGAAAATGCAATCAGAAAGCAGTTAGGTAACGATTTGGTCGTTAATATTGCTGCTTTGACAAACATACTTAAAGAATTACTTAAATAATGACCCGCGTCAGACACGTACTCGGAATATCGGGTGGAAAAGACAGTGCCGCGTTGGCCATTTACATGCGCCAACGGTATCCCGAGCTCGACATCGAGTATTACACCTGTGATACGGGTAAGGAGTTGGACGAAACCTACCAACTCATCAAAAACCTGGAGGTGTATTTGGGCAAGCCCATTACCTTGTTGCAGGCCGCCAACCAAAGTACGCAAGACCCCTTCGACCACTATCTGAAGCTATACGGCGGCTTTTTACCCTCGTCGCAGTCGCGGTGGTGTACGAAAAAGCTGAAACTCGAACCGTTTGAAAAGTTCGTTGGCACCGATCCGGTGATCTCGTATGTGGGCATCCGGGGCGACGAAGACCGGGAAGGCTATATCTCGAAAAAGACCAATATTCAGTCGATTTTCCCGTTCCGCAAAAACATCTGGAGCGAAGACGTGGTAAACAAAGTGTTGGCTAACACGAATACAACGGCCCTTGCTGCTCTTTACGGCTCGTTGGCGCAAACCCGCCCGAACGACCGCTTTACGGAGATTCTGAACAAGCCGCTT